>Ga0316604_10001763_pt1 | contig 18031 bp, 17 predicted proteins | sample OWC_soil_day20_C_FD_207650 | JGI IMG/M metagenome (GOLD analysis project Ga0316604, IMG submission 207650) | Wetland soil microbial communities from Old Woman Creek delta, Ohio, United States - OWC_soil_day20_CT | ecosystem: Environmental > Terrestrial > Soil > Wetlands | place: USA: Ohio... | reverse complement strand
AGTTTTTGGATAGTAATGGCGAAGTATAGTTTTTTATTGCGTCAATTTTTTCAATAGCATAGTATTAAAACAAAATATTGTGTTTAACGGAGCAATCCGTAGATAAATGTTCAAATAAAGAGATAGGGGACGGGGTTATTGACAATAATATGGGAAATAAATAAGATAAGGATGGGGGGTGAAAGCATGCCACGAACAGCAAGAAAGAAGAGTAGAAGCGGAATGTACCATATAATTATGAGAGGAATAAACCGGCAGACAATTTTTGAAGACGAAGAAGATTGTGTCCAATTTCTTGTGGCTCTGAAACGATATAAAGAAAAAAGCGGATATGAAGTTTATGCATATTGCTTGATGGCAAATCATGTACACCTGTTGATGAAGATAGGAATAGAGCCATTGGAACAAGTAATGCGCCGACTATGTGGCAGCTATGTGTATTGGTATAACAATAAATATCAGAGAGTAGGTAATCTATTTCAAGATCGATTTAAGAGTGAACCAGTAGAAGATGATCAATATTTTCAAACAGTACTAAGATATATTCATCAAAATCCAGTTAAAGCGGGACTGGTAAAACACGTTGAAGAATATAAATGGAGTAGCTTTTACGAATATGTAAATCAAGCAAATTTGGTCAATGAAACTTTTCTACTTGAAATGATAAGCGACGACAAGGAACAGAGAATACGAAAATTTATCGAATATACTAACGATGTAAGAGATCATGAATGTTTAGATATTGATAATAATGTCAGACAACGAATAGCGGACGAAGAAGCAAGTGTTATAATAAAGACGGTATGTAACTTGAAAAATGTGATAGATTTACAGCAACTTGATTGCCAAACAAGAAATACATACTTGAGAATACTTAAGCAAAAGCATAACTTATCGATTCGACAAATTGAAAGACTCACAGGAATTAATAGAGGAATTGTTTTAAAAGCATGAGTAAAGTGTCGGCAACCCCGTCCCCTCGACACTACCTTCAAACTAATACCACCCAGATTCCGCGTGACGGGTTCTGGGTGGTATTGGTTTTATTGGCGACCCTGCATTCATTTAATTAGTAGAACTGGCTGATTTAATCCACTCCTCTAACTTGGCCAATACTTCTGTTCGGGCATCTTCTACTTCCGCACCACGCCATTCTTGCCCCGTCTGACTGTCAAACCATGAATCCTTCTGTGAAAAAGTTCCGCTGGGATACATTTTTTCTTGGGCAGCATCCAAGATACCATCAAGCATGCTTTGCTTGATGGACTTTCTGATCATACGGCAACCGGCCTTCTCTGTAGTAGCAACCTCTATGCCATCCGGGCCGGCGCTAAGGCCGACATGAGAAAGCAATTTACCTTGCTGGCCAGCGGCGGAAATAGCCTGTTTGGCATAAGCGGCGGCCTGCTCCCGCTTAATACTGTCATCATCTACAGTTACTCTTACATTGCCGATAATAAGCTTATACATGACGCACCTCCTTATGAACTATTGTATGGACTATTTATTTGAGATAGAACAGTTTTTGCGACGTAGGCGAAGTTGACTTTTACAATTTGTTGCTATATAATGGAACATACAAATCTGAAGAGGCAGAATAGTACGCTTATAGCACAGTTCAGAAAGTTGGCGGATGTTGCGAGCCAATCTGCGTGATAGCTGAACTCGCTGCGGAGGAGTGACTGTGAAGGTTTAGCAGTCGCCGTTAAGCCTGCGTTATAGGCAAAGAGTGGATGATATTTATCATCAAACAGGGTGGTACCGCGAGAATCTCGTCCCTGGCGTTAGCCACGGGACTTTTTTAATACTATTTGTCCGAGGGGGATTACTCGATGAATGAAAAATACACGCCGAATGAGATTGAGGCCAAATGGCAAAAACTCTGGGGCGAAAACAGTGCTTTCAGCACAACTATTAACCGCCAGCGACCAGAATACTATGTTCTGGAAATGTTTCCTTATCCGTCGGGAAATTTACACATGGGCCATGTACGCAATTATTCTATCGGCGACGTTATTGCCAGATTTAAAGTAATGCAAGGTTATAATGTGTTGCATCCCATGGGCTGGGATGCTTTTGGCATGCCTGCCGAAAACGCCGCCATCAAGAATGGCATTCATCCTTCGTCCTGGACATGGGATAATATTGCTAATATGCGTCGACAACAGCAAGAACTGGGCTTATCTTATGAATGGGACCGTGAGGTTGCTACCTGTCATCCTAATTATTATCATTGGACGCAATGGCTGTTTTTACTATTTTTTGAACGCGGCTTGGCGTACAAAAAGAAAGCTGCTGTAAACTGGTGTAATGACTGTAATACCGTACTGGCTAACGAGCAGGTAGTTGATGGCCGCTGTTGGCGCTGTGACTCGGTTGTTGTAAAAAAAGACCTTGAACAATGGTTTCTTAAAATAACAGATTATGCTGATCGTCTTTTAGCTGACTTGAAAGAGTTAAAGGGCTGGCCTGATCGGGTTAAAACGATGCAAGAAAACTGGATTGGCCGTAGTGAAGGTGCACAGTTCAGTTTTGCTGTACCTGAGATTGATGATAATATTTCCGTGTATACTACCCGGCATGACACCGTATTTGGTGTTAGTTATATTGTGTTAGCACCAGAACATTCACTGGTGGACAAGCTTATTGCAGGCAAACCGGAAGAAGCTGCGGTAAGAGAGTTTATAGCACGCGTTCGTAATCAAAGTGATATTGCCCGCACCTCCAATGAGACAGAAAAAGAAGGTATCTTTACCGGCGCTTATGCCATTCACCCGTTTACTGGCGAACAGGTGCCTATTTGGATTGCTAATTATGTATTGGTAGAGTATGGTACGGGCGCAGTGATGGGTGTGCCGGCTCATGATCAACGGGACTGGGAATTTGCCGGTAAGTATGGATTACCCAAAAAAGTGGTAGTTCGGCCTATTGATAAAGAACTTATGATTGATGATATGACCGGAGCCTATGATGGTCAGGGGACGATGGTTAATTCCGGGGAATTTAGTGGTCTGGACAATGAAACCGGTAAGGTGAAGATTGCCCAGTGGTTTGAAAATCAAGGCATTGGCAAACGCCGTATTAATTACCGCTTGCGCGATTGGCTTATTTCCCGTCAACGTTATTGGGGGGCACCTATTCCTATTATTTATTGTCCGGATTGTGGCACAGTACCTGTGCCGAAAGAGCAACTTCCGGTTCTTCTGCCTGAGAATATCGACTTTGCCAGCGGTTCAGTATCGCCACTGGCGAAAGCAGAGGATTTTATCAATTGCACATGTCCTAAGTGTGGTGGCAAAGCACGTCGAGAAACCGACACTATGGATACCTTTATATGTTCGTCTTGGTACTATTTTCGTTATACCAGCCCGCATAGTGCAGATGAGCCGTTTGATCCTGACAAAGCTAACTATTGGATGCCTGTTGACCAATATATCGGCGGTATTGAACATGCAATTTTACACCTTTTGTATTCAAGATTCTTTACTAAGGTGTTAAAAGATGCTGGTTTGGTTAACGTCAATGAGCCATTCAAAAACCTGTTGACTCAGGGGATGGTCATCAAAGACGGATCTAAAATGTCCAAATCTAAAGGTAATGTTGTTTCACCTGAAGAAATTATTGGTAAATATGGTGCTGACACGGCCCGGTTATTTATCTTATTTGCTGCACCGCCAGAACGTGATCTGGAATGGAGCGATCAAGGTGTAGAAGGCGCATACCGTTTCTTAGGCCGATTGTGGCGGATTGTTGATCAGTATGTGCCATTAATTAAAACAGAAGCAGCAAGTGATGAACCCAACGAACTAACCAAACCCGAAAAGGAACTGCGTCGTATTCTGCATATAACGATTAAACGCGTTACTGAAGACATTGGTCAACGTTTCAATTTCAATACAGCCATCAGTGCCATTATGGAATTAGTTAATGCTATGTATGCGCTTAAAGAGCAGAATGTAACACCAAGTGTAGCGTTGGCACGGGAAGTGGTAGCTGGCCTGCTGAAGATGCTGGCACCATTTGCACCGCATATTACGGAAGAATTATGGCAAGAGACCATTGCTGAAGGCAGTGTTCATAAACAATCATGGCCTGTTTTCGATGCTTCGGCCTTGGAAGTGGAAGAAGTCGAGATTGTTCTTCAGATTAATGGTAAAGTTCGGGACAAAGTTATTGTCCCCGTGGGCCGAACTTCCCATGAACTTGAAAAGATAGCTCTTAAGCAGCAAAAGGTTCAGGAACTTATTGCTGGGAAAACAATAATCAAGGTAGTAGCAGTACCACAGAAGCTGGTTAATATTGTTGTCAAATAGGGATAATAAAGTTAATTAATCATAAGGGGGCGAATAGAAAATATGCTTTCCATTACAAACGTAACAGAGTTCAACGAGGAAGTACTTAAGTCCGACAAACCTGCTCTGGTTGATTTTTGGGCACCCTGGTGTGGTCCCTGCAAGATGGTAGCACCAGAAGTGGAGGCTATAGCCAAAAACTTCGAAGGTCGGGCAGTGGTAGCCAAGGTTAATGTTGATGAACAGCAGGACCTGGCTAGTCATTACAATGTTATGAGTATTCCTACATTGGTGGTTTTCAAGGCGGGTAGTGAAGTTGGCCGGATTACCGGTTATCGTCCACAAAAGGACATTGCAGATATCTTAGAAAAGGCACTATAAAATATAAACTCCCGGTAAGCATCCGGGAGTTTTATTTTCCAGATGGAAAGGTTAACAACTATATGAAGGAGGGGGCGGGAATTAGGTGCTGGCTAGAAAATTAACTGTATGTATTGCTATCATATGTATTAGTCTACTATGTTTGTTGCCATCAGTTTTTGCTGCAGGAGAATCAAGCGAAAACGTAGTTATCAATATTCTTACAGTAAATGATTTCCATGGTGCATTGTCTGAGAGTGGCAAGAATCCAGGGATGGCAAAACTAGCTGCGTTTTTGAAGGCGGAGGTGGCTAAGAATCCTGCGGGGACAATTATTGTCAGTGCGGGTGATATGTTTCAGGGAACGCCTGAATCCAATATGCTCTACGGCAAACCGGTAGTTCAAGCAATGAATGAGATTGGATTTTCGGCGATGGCTATTGGCAACCATGAATTTGATTGGGGTATCCAGGTGTTAAGGGAACGTATTGCGCAATCAAGTTTTCCCTACCTAGCAGCCAATATTATTGATAAAGCAACTGGTCAGGTTGTGAGTTTTATCAAACCCTATACAATAGTTGAGAAAAACGGGTTAAAAATTGCCATAATCGGTCTGGCAACCCCGGAAACAGCGTATAAGACCAACCCTAAGTACAGTAAAAACTATAATTTTGCTGATCCGGCCCAAACAGTAACCCAGCGTATTCCTGAGTTAAAACAACAAGGCACCGATATAATTATCGTATTGTCGCATTTGGGCAGCGAAATTGAACCATTAACCCGGCAAGTCAAAGGCGAGGCGGCAGATTTGGCGCGTGCAGTTCCTACTATTGATGCCATTATCTCGGGCCATACTCATCAGAAAGTGGCCGGTGCGGTGAGCTCAGTACCAATCATTCAGGCTGCTTACAATGGACGGGCCGTCGGCAATCTCTGCTTAACCTTTTCTAAAATGGACAGGAAAGTAATAGCTGCAGAGAGCAATGTCATTGAGTTGGCAGCTGCCAATTTGGTTGCTGACCCAGCGGTAAAGACTATTGTGGATAAGGTACAGGAAGAAGTAGCGCCGATGAAAAACAAGGTGCTGGGTCATACTGTTTATGAATTGAATCATGAAAAATACTCTCATTCTGTTTTAGGTCAGTGGGTAACAGATAGCATGCGCCAGAAAGTTAAAGCCGATATTGCTTTCGAGAATGGCGGGGGTCTGAGGGCTAGTATCCCGGCTGGAGCTATCACGTTAGGCAGTCTGTATCAAGTAGTACCATTTGATAATACGTTGATTACTGTAGATTTAACTGGTAAACAAATCATGGAGGTTCTTGAACATGGTATTGGTAATCAGCAAATCGGTATGATGCAGTTTTCCGGTCTTAGTGTGGAGTGTGATAAGTCATTGCCTGAGGGTAAGAAGATTACCAGAGTAACCTTAACCGATGGCAGCAACTTTAGTCTTACTAAGGTATATAAGGTTGTAACAAATGATTTCATGGCACAAGGCGGTGATGGCTTTACCACGTTTAGCCAGGGAGAACATATGATTGACACTCAGCTTCCACTACGAGATTGCTTAATAGAGGCTGTAATGAAGAAGAAAGTCATTAATGCTACGGTTGATAAGCGTTTTATTGAAGTTATGCCAGTAAGCACGGTACATAGACTTGCTGCTTAATAGACAGGAAAGTTTGAAAAGTCAGCAGGGAAGATGTTGAAACATGTCGAATTTATCAATTGGCATACTACGTTATCTTACTGATTACAAGGAGTAATGGAATGATAATCTCATGGAATACTACCCAGCAGTGCAATATTAACTGTGTTCATTGTTATCGCGATGCCGGTGCAAAACGTACTGACGAGTTAAGTACCGCCGAAGGAAAAAAACTGCTTAGTGAGATCGCCAAAGCCGGTTTCAAGATTATGATATTAAGCGGCGGTGAGCCAATGCTTCGCGCTGATATCTACGAACTCATTACTCATGCTGTTTCCGCTGGCCTTCGCCCTGTTCTTGGTACAAATGGCATTTTGTTTACTGGCGATGTACCTGCCAAACTCAAAGCTGCCGGCTTGATGTGTGCCGGTATTAGTGTGGATAGTTGTGATGCTGAGCGTCATGATACCTTTAGGGGTGTGAAAGGCGCTTGGCAGCAAACTATGGCTGGCATCAAAGCATGCCGGGAAGCTGGTTTACCGTTTCAAATTCATACTACAGTCACTAATTGGAATGAGCAGGAAGTGACTGACATTACTGATTTGGCAGTTGAACTGGGCGCTGTTGCCCACCATGTTTTTTTTCTAGTACCTGCTGGACGGGGAAAAGACATTGAAGAAACTACGCTTAAGACCAATCAGTATGAAGCCGTATTGAACCGCATTCTTGATAAGCAGGCTACTACTGCCATTGAGATAAAACCTACATGTGCTCCCCAATTCATGCGGATTGCCAAAGAAAGAGGCGTACCGATGCGGTATACCCGCGGCTGTCTGGCAGGAACAGCCTATTGCGTAATATTACCTAATGGGGATGTTCAGCCTTGCCCGTATCTGCCATTGAAAGTCGGAAATGTTCGTGAGACAGCCTTTGACATTATTTGGCAAACCAGCCAGGTGTTTAACGAGCTTCGTAACGAGCCGCTTAAAGGGGGCTGTGGCTCCTGTGGGTTTGATAACTTATGCGGTGGCTGTCGTGCCAGAGCCTACTTCTACTCAGAAGGGGATTATCTTGCGGAAGAACCCTGGTGTAGCCGGGGAATTAGAGAAAAGAAATAAAAGCTGATACGAAGTGAACTCGTTTCAGCATAGCTGAAACATTGGGGATTCAGGTGGAGAGTCTACTCCACCTGAATTAACGCCGCCTATAGAGGCGGGAGTCTTGACTCGTATCCAAGATAAACGATAAGACGAGATTAGTTTGCAATCGCTTGCTATGATTACCAGATAATGGGTTATGGCGTGCAGATGTGGCAATCTCGTTTTTTTATTATCAGGAAAAATCTGGTAAGTGTGCTTGTTAGTTGCGCATAATTGTTGCCAGGAATGGAAACCTAACAAAGTAAAAATTATTCTGATAAATTAAGAGGAAACTGAGGAAAAAAGTAGAATAGCAAAATAAGGATTAGTAAGTAGTACTATTTTTTAAAGGGGGGCGACTATGGAAAAGCGGGATACTCTTTGGAAATTATTTCAGAAGAAGAATATCAGTAGGCGAGACTTTCTCAAAACATGTGTGGCCTTGACTAGCATGATGGGGTTATCCACTGAATTACTACCGCAAGTTATAGAGGCTGCTGAGAAAAAACCATTACCGCCGGTGATTTGGCTTCATGGGCATGAATGTACAGGCTGTGATGAAAGTTTTATTCGGTCCCAGTCACCATTGGCCTCAGACCTGGTTCTTAATATGATTGCTCTTGAATATATGGACGTACTGGCAGCTACTGCCGGTGAGCAGTTAGAGCAGCATTTAGAAGAAACTATGCAAAAATATTCCGGTCAGTATCTAGTGATATTTGAAGGGGCTGTTCCGGAAGCGGAAAATGGTATCTATTGTATGGTGGGCGGTAAGCCTATTATTGAGACCTTGAAACATGTAGCAAAAGGTGCTGCCGCTATTATTGAAAATGGATCCTGTGCTGCCTGGGGTGGTATTCAGGCGGCTCGGCCTAATCCTACTAAATCGGTGTCTGTCAGTGAAGTGATTAGTGGCAAGCCCATTATCAAAGTGCCTGGTTGTCCGCCAATTCCTGAAGTACTGACAGGCACAATTATGCATTATGTCTTATTTGGTCAGTTACCACCAGTTGATAATCAAGGACGGCCCAAACAATTTTTTGGTAACAGGATTCATGATACCTGTTACCGGCGTCCTTTCTTTGATTCTGGTATGTTTGTGGAGAAGTTTGATGATATGGCAAGTAAAGCCGGCTGGTGTTTGTATAAGGTAGGCTGTCGGGGGCCTGAAGCCTATAATTCCTGCGGTAATATGCGGTGGTGGAATGGCATGAGCTATCCAATCCAATCGGGTGCCCCTTGTGTAGCCTGTGCTGCCAATAACTTCTGGGATAATGATCCTTTCTACGAGCGGTTGCCCAATATTCCAATGCCTAATACTATTGTCAATGCTGACAAAGTCGGGGCTGTTTTGGCTGGCGTGACTACCGCTGGTGTAGTGACTCATGGCATAGCATCCTATGTTCAACACAAAATGCACGAGTCTAAAGCAGAGAAAGCGTTAGAAAACACTGATGAACATAAGCCGGAGCGCGGCCAGGATAATGAATAGGGGATGAGGAGGAACGGCTTAGATGAAACATATCGTTGTTGACCCAATAAACCGGATTGAAGGTCATCTGCGGGTAGAAATCAAAGTAGATGAAGCTACAGGTAAAGTCGAGGATGCGCTATCCAGCGGTACTGCGTGGCGAGGTATTGAATTGGTCTTGAAGGGCCGCGATCCAAGGGATGCCTGGGTGTTTGCCCAACGGATTTGCGGCGTATGTACAACTGTACATGCCTTAGGTTGTTTACGGGCTGTTGAAGATGCATTAGGCATAGAAATCCCCAAAAATGCCAACTATATTCGCAATATAATTGCTGCTTCCCAAATGGTTCATGATCATATTGTGCATTTTTATCACCTGCATGCATTAGACTGGGTAAGTCCGGTTGCTGCGCTCAAGGCCGATCCAGCGGCTACGGCCGCTCTCCAAAATACCGTGCTGGAAAAATATAGTCTTAAGTTTGAAGGCCCTGTTAGTTTTGCTACTAGTGCTTATCCTAAGGATTTCCCAAAAGCCACCACCGCTTACTTTCGAGAAATCCAAAATAAGATCAAGGCCATTGTCGAGAGTGGACAACTTGGTATTTTTGCGGGTCATTACTGGGATCATCCTGATTATAATGTATTGCCGCCAGAAGCACATCTGATGGCAGTGTCTCATTATTTAAACATGCTTGACCGGCAGCGGGAACTAGTTTACTCGCATCTCGTTTTTGGCGGCAAAAATCCCCATCCTCACTATATTGTCGGGGGTATGCCTTGCTCGATCTCCTTGAATGATATGAATGCACCAGTCAATACTGAGCGGTTAGCACTTGTGGACACCTCAGTTAATCTGGGTATAGATTTGGTAAATAATTTTTATATTCCTGATTTATTGGTGATTGGCGATTTATTTGTTAAGGCAGGCTACGTGGATGGCGGCGGCTTGGCCGGACAGCGGGTATTATCTTTTGGGGATTTTCCGGAAGAGCACTATAATGGTGTTGCTAACGGCGAGTATTTTAAAAATTTATTAGTCAATTCGAGCGGTGTTGTCGAAAACTTTAGTCAAGGTGCGGCAAAAGCTGCGTTCTATCCGCTTGAAGGCAAAGACTTAAGCGATCCGAATGTTTTGGCTGAAGGGGTTGAACATTCCTGGTATAATTATCCCGAAGCTGGTAAGGATCTTCATCCTTGGAGTGGTGTAACCAACCCACAATATACCGGTCCTAAGGAAGGAACTAAGACCAATTGGAAATACCTTGATGAAACTGGCAAGTATTCCTGGATAAAGACTCCTAAATGGAATGGTAAGATGGCAGAGGTTGGTCCGCTGGCTAAGTATATCGTTGTATATACTAAGGTGAAACAAGGGATTATTCAGCAGCCAACTTGGGCGGAAAAACTTATGGTCGAGCAAGTTGACGCTGTGTCCAAGCTGCTTAATTTACCACCTGAAACCTGGATGCTTACCACAGTGGGACGGACAGCCGTCCGCGGGCTGGATGCTCAACTGAGTGCCTATATAAATAAATACTTCTTTGATAAACTTGTAAATAATATTAAAGCTGGTGACACCACGGTGGCTAATACGGCTAAATGGGACCCAGCAACTTGGCCTAAGGAAGCTAAAGGTGTCGGGCTGCACGAAGCACCACGCGGCGGTCTTAGCCATTGGGTAACAATTAAGAATGGAAAAATTGACAACTATCAGGCCATTGTTCCTTCTACCTGGAATGCTTGTCCCCGTGACGGCAAAGCCGGATATGGTGCGTATGAAGCCAGCATGATTGAAACCAAAGTAAAGATTGCTGAAAAACCACTTGAAATACTACGGGTGCTGCATTCATTTGATCCATGCTTAGCCTGCGCTACCCATCTGTTTGATAAAGAGGGTAAGGAAATTTCTGTCGTTCGCACAGACCCGTATTTATAGAAAAAGGAGGATACCGGTCATGCGTCAAGGAGCTATGAAACCCTATTACCTGTTTAGCCCATGGACACGGATTTTCCACTGGGTCATGGTAATATGTGTATTTATTCTGTTTGTTACCGGACTGTACATCGGTAACCCCTTTTTCCTGGGGACACAGGGGATGGAACCCACTTTTGCTGTTAGTAATGGTATGGCGATGGAGATGATACGGTATATCCATTTTCTCGCTGCTTTTATCTTTGTCATCTCTTTTATCCCGCGTATTTATGGCTTTATTATTAATCCGGGCGATAGGTTGCTGCCTAAACCTTGGACAAAGCTGTATTGGACCGGGATTATGGACACCCAAATGCATTATATGTTTATGCGAGGTAAACATCGGCCCTATTTAAGAAATTCTCTGGCCAGGTCAGGTTATTTAGCGGTGTATTTCATGTTTTTAATTGAAATCATAACCGGATTTGCTATGTATTACATGGTTGAGCCTAACCGGTTTTTGGCCAAAATCTTTGGCCCTTTCAATAACTGGCTGGTCAATGAATATGTGGTACATCTGATTCATCACTTTGTTGCCTGGTTTATCATCCTGTTTGTCATTGTCCATGTTTATATGGCCATCAGGGCTGATTTTACGGAAAAGGGCGGCGAGGTATCATCTATGTTTTCGGGTATTAAATATATGGAAGAAGAGCCTGACGATGCAGGAGATCTGATAGATACCAAGAAATGCAAGGCAAAGTAGGAGTTTTTACCTATGGAAAAAATCGTTGTCCTCGGTGTTGGTAATATCTTAATGCAAGATGAGGGGTTTGGTGTCCGGGTGGTTGAAGAAATCACCCGGCGCTATATATTCCCGGAACATGTACAAATTCTTGATGGTGGTACTCTCGGGATGGAACTACTACGCTTTATTGCTGGTGTCGATTGTCTGCTGATTATTGACGCGGTAAACGGGGGTGGCATGCCTGGCGAGTTTTATCAATTTACCAATGAAGAAGTTAAGGTCTATTTTAAACAAAAGGTATCTATGCACGAATTAGGGGTTCAGGATGTGCTGACAGCACTTGAACTCTTGGGAGAGCCAGTAAAAGAAATAGTTGTTTTGGGCGTTCAGCCTGCTGTTATTGATATTGGTCTTGAGTTGAGCCAGGTTGTGCAACCGACTGTTGATCAGGCTGTACTACGGGCGCTTGCTGTTTTGGATTCTTGGGGTATAAACTGCCTTCCGCATACATAGTAATTTACAAATGCAGGGGGTGGGGCTTTGAACTACCGTGTTCTGTATGTTATTCTTACCCTGAGAGAAGAACCAGAGGTATTTCCCGCCGAAGATTACCGGTATAACCCGGAAAATAGCTGCCATGAGCTATTAATTACAGTGTTTTCCCAAAAACTTTGGGTAGATACGCGGGCAGTGAAGTTAAAAAAGGTATCAGGAGCCACTTTTTGCTGGTGGGAATATGAGCAGGGACAATACATAGAACTTAATCAGTCAGATACTGTTTGCCCCGAATGCGGCTGGTGGCGGTGCCATGACTGTGATTCTTGCCGGTGCAATAAACCGCCAAAACAGGATTAATAACAAAACAATGTACAAAGCTAGCAGGAAAAATGCTAATTTATGCGTATATTATATGGTAGTTTACTTAATTCTTTCTTGGGGAGTGGTGATTATACTACGCGGTATTCGTGGTGCGACAACTGTTACAACTAATAATCGTGAAGAAATATTTGAATGTGTAGCTGAACTGCTTGCGGCAATCTTGCGGGAAAACTTGCTGAATACCGAAGATATTGGGGCAGTAATTTTTAGCTCAACTCCTGACTTGAACGCTGCCTTTCCGGCAGCCGGGGCAAGAAAGTTTGGTTGGACGCAAGTACCGCTATTCGGGACGCAAGAAATCGAGTGCCCTGATGCGCCGGCACTTTGTATTCGCGTACTGATTTTGTGGAATACTGATTTGAGGCAGCAAGACATTAAGAATGTCTACCTACATGGCGCTGCCAGTTTGCGTCAAGATAGTTAGTGATAACGATATGATTCTCGTTTTAGCATAAAACCTGTTTTGTAATTGGCAAAGCAGGTTTTATGCTTTCTTTTTATCGTGTGTATTTGCAATCATACGCCAGCAGTGTAATAATATAGGGGTGACAAGGAGGGTTGCATAGTAGATGGGTGTAATCAATAAATTGATATCTATTGTTGTGCCAGTATATAACGAACAGGAAAATATTGATAATTTCTATAGTGAAGTTGTTAAACATATGGAACAACTGGCATACTGTTTTGAAATTATTTTTGTCGATGATGGTTCAAGTGATACTACGCCGCTTATTTTGGAGCGGTTAACTACTGGCGATAAGCGGGTGCGGGCGCTTATTATGGCGCGTAACTTTGGTCATCAGGTGGCCTTAACCTGTGGCCTTGATCATGCCCAGGGAGATGCGATAATCACTATGGATGGTGATATGCAACATCCGCCGGAAATGGTACCGTTGTTAATTAGTAAATGGGAAGAAGGCTTTCAGGTTGTTCAAACAGTCAGGATAAATACCGAAGGCGTATCCTGGTTTAAAAACTTTACCTCAGGTATGTTTTATAAGTTGATGAATGCCTTATCTAATGTCCAGGTTGCCGAGGGCGGCTCAGATTTTAGATTATTAGACAAGCAGGTGGTAGACAGCTTTCGGCGCTTTCATGAACGAGCCAGATTTATTCGTGGTATGATTAGCGCAATTGGCTACCGTCAAACTAACATCGAATTTATTGCTCCCAAACGGTTTGCCGGCCAATCTAAGTTCTCTTTAAAAAAAATGCTGCATTTTGCTCTTGATGGGATTACTGCTTATTCTAAAACACCACTTCGTTTTGCATTTTACATCGGGGTTCTGTTGGGCTCTGTAAGTATTGGTCTAACTTTGCATGTTCTCTACATAAAAATTTTTACCGATGAAGCAGTTCCTGGTTGGTCGACAATTACCGCCAGTATTTTGCTCTTAGGCGGCTTGCAATTGGCGGGAATTGGTATAATTGGAGAGTATGTTGGTCGGATATTTGAAGAAGTAAAACAGCGTCCTCTTTACTGGTTGCGGGCTGAGCTTGGCCCACAAGTGGCAAAAGATAAACAAGCGCCATTTAGCGAGAAAAGAAGGTGACCTAATAAATGTAAAAAAAAACACGATTTTTGGGAAGGATTTTCTAAATCTAAGCCGAATAGTAATTTATAGAGCGTTATAGAAAGCCGAATCCAGCTCAGGTACGGGGGAACCAATTAAGGGGGTGAAACTTGACAAGCGTCAGCTTTTCAAGTAGGGTGCCTGCAACCCTAACCCGTCAGCTAACCTCGGAGGCAAGTGAGAGGAGAAACCAAATTTGCAAAAGTTTTTCAGGCTTATTGTCGCTTTATGCCTCTTTTTAGGGACAGCTACTTTGGCCCACGCTGCGAGTACATATGAGGCTGGCGATCAGGGAGATGATGTAGCCGCTATTCAAGCTCAGCTTAATAATCTGGGGTTTAATGCCGGTACAGCGGACGGCGATTTTGGAAACTTAACAGTTAATGCTGTTAAATCCTTCCAAAAAGAGCGTGGTCTTGAATCAGATGGTGTTATTGGAGCACAAACTTATCGTGCTCTGATGGGACGGGATATTCCAGCCAGTCGTGATTCCTCTACCGCTTCGGTAAGGCGTATCATTCAGACTTCCATGCGTTACAGAGGTGTACCGTATGTATTTGGTGGGACAAGCCCTGACGGTTTTGACTGTTCTGGCTTCACTCGCTATGTTTTTGCTCAGAGCGGCGTCTATTTGCCACGAATGGCTGATGAACAATTTGAAGTTGGACGGCATGTAGCTTACGGTCGCCTTCAACCTGGAGACTTGGTGTTTTTTAGCACTTACACTTCAGGAGCATCTCATGTTGGCATCTATATTGGTGATAGTAGATTTATCAGTGCTACGTCTAGTAGCGGTGTAAAAATTGACAGTTTAGATAGTGGTTACTGGGGTTCGTGCTACATCGGTGCTCGGCGGGTGATGTAAAGTAAGAAAGGAAGGCATGACAGCCTTCCTTTTTTATTGCCTGAGTACTTGTATTTAATGATAAGAACTGAGACAATATAAGTAATAAAGTCAAGCATTATAATAGTGGAGATATATTATGTTTAGTTTTTATTGGCGAAAATTCATAGTACCTTATTGGTTATTAGCTTTAACAGCGGTAATTTGTTTTATTGTTGCAAGTTTAGCGGGCTTAGCGGCACCACTGGTAGTTAAGATGTTGATTGACGATGCGCTGACAAATGGCAATATTTCTTTTTTGCATCTGATTATTGCGGGTATTATAATACTATACTTCATCCGTGGTTTATTTTCTTATTTTTATGGATACAGTATGGCCAAAGCTGGCAATAGAATGCTGGCTAAACTGCGGCAAGATATGTTCAGTAAGTTGCAGTCACTAGATTATGCCTATTTCATGAAGACTCCGTCAGGTGAGCTTATTTCGCTATTTACCAATGATCTATTGTTTATTCAGCAGGCAGTTACTGTAGGTATTCCTGACGCTATTGTTGAGTCCCTCAATCTACTGGCTATCATGGCAATTATGATTTATTTTGATTGGGAGCTGGCGATGGTGACTTTTGCTACTTTGCCATTTATCGTCATTGCCATCAGTTTTTTCAATAATAAAGTTGGCCGATTAGGAGTTCTTGTTGAACATACGTTAGCGAAAATCACAGCCATTATTCAACAATCGATCATATCGGTCATAGTCGTGCAAAGCTATGTCCGGGAAGTATATGAATACAAAAAATTCAGTGACAAGATTCAGCAAGTAGCAAACGAATTGCTCAAAGCCCAGCGATTAAGTGCAATATTGGTGTCATTGGTAGAATTTCTTGCTGCTATCGGTTTAACGATTATCGTCTGGTATGGTGGGCGGGAGGTTATTCAGGGTGATCTGAGTATTGGCGGGATGTTTGCTTTTCTGGTGTATATTATCAATTTACCTATGCCTGTACGCAAAATCAGTCAGGCTCTGACTTGTCTGAAACTTGGTGTGGTAGCTTGGGGGCGTATTAACAGTTTGCTTAACGAACAAACCCCGTCGGTGGTTGATGGTTATTTACAAATGCCTAAGGCTGAGGGATTTGTCGAGTTTAAGGATGTGTCATTTGCTTACCAGACTGGCAAGCCGGTACTGGAAGATATTAATATTCTTGCAAGGCCAGGTGAGGTTATTGCTATTGTTGGCCCCAGCGGGGCAGGTAAATCGTCATTTGCTAATTTACTCTTACGCTTTTACGATCCTGACAAGGGGGCTGTTTATTTAGATGCAATAGATATTAGGCAACTTAAAATTGCTGATCTGCGGCGGCAGATTGGTTTTATTCAGCAAGAACCAGTTCTATTTAACACCACTATTCTGGAAAACCTGCGCTATGGCAGGCCTAATGCAACCCTGAGCCAGATTGAGCAAGCAGTTAGAGTATCCAATGCTTACGACTTTATTATGGCATTGCCACAAGGCTATGATACGATAGTAGGAGAAATGGGCGGAAATCTGTCAGGTGGTCAGCGACAGCGGATTGCTATTGCCAGAGCGATAATTATGGAACCTGCCATATTGCTTTTTGATGAACCGACTGCTGCTCTTGATGCTCATACTGAAAAACAGGTTATGTCAGCTATTCGACAAGCCAGCACGGGACGGACAACCTTTATTATTACCCACCGTATGTCGACAATTATGGTCTCAGACAGGGTAGTGTTTTTGACAGGTGGCAGGGTGGCGGAAACGGGTACTCATCAGGAGCTTATTGACAAAGGGGGCTTATATGCTCGGGCAGTCCAGCTTGATGAACTTGAACTGGGTTTAAATCCGTAAGTTATATGAATACTACACACAACCAGGAGGCTTAGATGAACTATAATAGATCAGGTGCTTGGGAATTATTGCGTAAACATGTTCAAAGCGAAGTACTGTTAAAACACTGTCTGGCAGTTGAGATTGCCATGCGCGCATATGCCGTAAAATTTGGACAAGATATTGAATATTGGGGGGCGGTCGGCCTGCTTCATGATGTTGATTTTGAGAAATATCCTGAAGATCATCCGAACCATGGTCGAGAAATTCTTATTGCTGCCGGCTATGACGGCCAGTTTGCTACCGATGTGGAGGCTCATGCTCGTGATTGGCAGCCAGAGCGGACACTGGTGCAAAAAACATTATTAGCAGTGGATGAACTGACTGGGTTTATTATTGCCTGCGCTCTGGTGCGTCCTGACAAGAGTCTGGACAATTTAGAAGTAAAATCAGTTATGAAAAAATTCAAAGATAAAGCCTTTGCTCGTGCTGTCAATCGTGAAACCATGACAACAAGTGCTGAAGCCATGAATGTTGACTTTAAAGAACATGTAGCTTTTGTTACCAAGGCACTGGCTCAGGCCGTGAAAATGCCTGAATACCAGGAATTGCCTTTGATCGGATAACTAATACCAAACATAAACTGGAGAAAAGGTGCATATAGATTAGCAAGATAGCTAAGAGGAGAGAGAGAATGGCAAAAAATGCTCTTAATAGGCTTACTGTTAATCTACATGACATCGATATTCGGAACAAATTATATGAACATTTGATACTACTTTTAAAACGTCAAGAAGGGATCAGTTTGCGACCACTTGTGGCGCTCTGTATTGGATCTGATCGTTATACGGGTGATGCTTTAGGACCGTTAGTTGGTACCCACCTTGAAGGAAAAACCGAATGTAACGTGTATGGCACACTAGAACAGCCTGTTCATGCAGGTAACTTTGTGGAGACGTTGAATCGTATAATGCACCGTCATCATCATCCACTCATTATTGCCATTGATGCTTGTCTTGGCAAAAGTCATCAAATCGGTAATATTGAAATCTGGCAGGGGGGGTTGGCCGCAGGGATTGCAGTAGGCAACAGATTGCCTACTATTGGCGACATCTCAGTTATCGGTGTAGTCAATGCCCAAAGTCAGATTGGCTATCTGGATTTGCAAAGCACGTCTTTAGCTAAAGTGATGAAACTCAGTAAAGTCATCGGCGAAGCCATTAGTGAGGCCATTCATACGGTAGTTGCGGAGAACATACCCGCTTGTACGCAATCAGTTGCAAAATAACGTGAAGTAAAAAGAACGAGATTG
>Ga0316604_10001762_pt1 | contig 18055 bp, 16 predicted proteins | sample OWC_soil_day20_C_FD_207650 | JGI IMG/M metagenome (GOLD analysis project Ga0316604, IMG submission 207650) | Wetland soil microbial communities from Old Woman Creek delta, Ohio, United States - OWC_soil_day20_CT | ecosystem: Environmental > Terrestrial > Soil > Wetlands | place: USA: Ohio... | reverse complement strand
CGAACCACCCCTCCTGAACCGTATAATTGACCTTCGGCTGAATCACGCTATTAACGGAAAGAAGCTGGCAGGTACTGTTTTCCGCCGCTGGAATGTGAGATGGCCCATACATGGGAACGGCATCCTGAGCGGTGTAGCACATTGTTTCGCTGGCGGCGGCGCTGTACTGCGCTGTCTCACCCCAGCGAAGAATATGATTTTCTCCGGTGACACTCAGCCACTCCAGTATGATCATCGCGCCCGGGGGCGGTACATCGTCTGTTAGCAAAATGAGTAAACCGTTCTGTACCCGGTAATTGACGTTGGGCTGCAGCACGCCGTTCACATAGAGCCAGTACGCCGTCACTGCTTCCAGGTCGGGAATCTCCCAGGAGCATCCCTTCCATCCATCCTCCCGAGTAAACACAGTTTTTACACCATCCGATCTGGCATAATAGCTGCGGTTTTCCACGATCCATTTCTGGCTGTTTTGCAGAGTGACAAGACGCAGGATGACCGGCGCCCCAACAGGAGGTGTTTCCCGGGTCAGCAATTCCAAAGCGCCTTGACGGATACGATAATTGATCTGAGGCTGCAGGACGCCGTTGATGAACAGCTGATAAAAAGACACCGACTCAGGAGCCGGAATTCCTTGGCTTCCGTATTCCTTCAGCTCATCCTGATCCGTAAAGAGTCTCTGATCCCATCCGGCCGCCGCGTTATATTGGTAAACCGCCGCACTCAGGGGTCTTATCTGCCAATAAAAGCAGCAAGCGCACCGAAATCCAAAACAGTCCAGCGGTCTGCCGTCCTTTACCGCCCGGACGACAGTGAAAAGTTCCACGCTGATTGCCAGTGAAAACAGCTCCTGCTGCCCGCAAGAGACAAAAGGAACTGTTCTGCACACAAACGAACTGGGTTTAAAGCTCAGGTCCGACTGTTCCGGCGCGACAAGCAACACAGTCCGGCGCAGAGAAACGGGAATGGGTTCGGTGATGCATTTGTCATCCGCGAATACCGACAGGTAGAACCAGACCGCAACATCCGTCAGCCGTGCGGTTCGGATTTTTGCTCCGGAGGAGATGATCCCGGTTCCGGCGGTTTGGATGTTCTCGGCGGAGAGCACCGTGTAACCAATGGAGCCGGGCTGGCATGGATTCAAGATCCTGCCGTATGGATCGGTCAGCCGGCAGCAAAGAGTGGTATGTGGATGAAGTTGCATGTTCCAGTCCTCCGGACACTGTTGTTTCGGTCTGAAGCCGGCAGGAAACCTTCCCGCATGGCCCCGGCGGTATTCCGGAGCCATGCGGTCTGGTTAAAAACTGCCGTTTTACCGCACGCCGAGCTTACACATTGATGGTGGGCGCTGTGGTGTTTGGATCAAAATTCGTCACAACCAGAGACAAGACCGTATTTGCGTAGATGGTGCTGGCAGCGTCAAACGTCAAAACAATGCTGGCGCTTGTCACGGCGTAAACGCCGCTCTGCTGCAGCTGGCCGTTGATATAGAGCTGGTAATAACCATTGTCTGCCGCCGCGGTTGTAAACGCTGTGACGGCCGTTCCGGTATCATTCACAAAGTCCGTAGCGTTGAGGGTTGTGGTGGTTCCGGTAAAATCGGCCGTAAAGGTATAGAAATATCTGAGGTCTGTGGGAACTGTTGTGGTCGTTGGCTGTGAGGCTGTTACAGATAGCTTAAATAATTGAGTTGCCATTATTTGCTCTCTTCCTTAAAGTTCATGATTGTGTGGCACTTGATTCGTGTCTTGTTTCTTTGGTTCGACCTATCATATGACAGAAGCATCCGTGTTGTGTACAAGGTGCAATTCAAATTGTGCTTGCTGTGCCAGGCAGTCTGTTTGGTACGGAAAGCCGCTGATATGCCCGAAAAGTACCCGTTGATCTTAATAACCGAATAGGGACATGCTTTTGTAACAGAGAAAATGACTTGATTGCAAGGAAATTGAATTTTATTACAGTAAAGTAAAGGAATGAAAAATCGACTTGACTTTTTGCTGAAAATAATATTATATTTATAAAATGGGTTTAAGCTTGATTTGAAACGCGGAATCATCATAGGAAACGAGTGGTTTTGTCTTGGATAAGGCAAAATGACTTGGGCACCGTTGTTTTCTGACAAGGAATTTTGCCGCGCTCGGCCGCAAGCCGGTACTGCTGTTTGGGCGGCGTTCCATTTTTCACGCTGGGTCTGACAGGAAATATGATATTTGAACCATTTTGAACAGTTCAGGGGCGGTAGCTTAATTGGAGGAATCGTTATGCATCCCATTGCGGAAAACAGCAGTGACCGGCACGACGGAGTCAGTGTGGATGAAATAGTTCGCAATCAAATGCTGGCTGCTGTTTTCCAGCCTATCGTCTCTGCAAGCAGAAAAACGGTAAGCGGAGTGGAGGGGTTGATCCGGGGGATCGATCCCCTTACAGGCGAGTATATTTCACCGGCAATTTTATTCGACGCCGCCCACAGCGAGGAATTGGCGCTGGAATTTGACCGGGCCTGCCGGGACCGGGTGCTGGAGGTTTTTTTCAAGATTTATCAGGACCACCCGAATCATCTGATTTTCTTAAATGTGGACGCCTCCATACTGGAAAAGGGAAGCGGCTCTAATTATTTACTGCAACAGGTGGAGCAGCATGGCATCAGGCCCGAAAATGTTGTGATAGAGCTCAACGAGGCAAGAGTGTTTGGAAACGCCGCGCTGAAAAAATTTGCCGATACTTACAGAAAGCACGGCTTTCTCATTGCGCTGGATGATGTGGGCACCGGTTTTTCCAACATGGATCGCATTCTTTTAGTCAAGCCGGATATTATTAAAATTGATATCTCATTGGTGAGAAATATTCATCAGGATTTTTATAAGCAGGGCATTTTCAAATCTCTTGTCAATTTGGCCAATAAGGTGGGCGCGCTGGTCATTGCCCAGGGGGTGGAGACAGAGGATGAGGCTCTGTGGGTGCTCCGGCTGGGCGGACATATGATTCAGGGCTATTTTTTCTCTGTCCCGCAGCAGAATTACCATGACGCCATCACCCGCGCTCAGAGAAAAGTGGAGCAGCTGAGCCGCAGCTACAACGAATATATGGTTGACCAGATTAAGGAAGAGCAGCGCACAAACAAAGAACGGAATCAAATCGCGTCCCGTCTGGTCAAAAGGCTTTCCCATGCGTCCCGAGAAGAATTTGACGGCTGCCTGTTTGAACAGATTAAAGACAACAAGCAGATCGAATGCGCATATATTTTGGACGAATACGGCATACAGATCAGTGAAACGGTGGGACTGTCTGAGCAAAGGGAACACAATCTGATTTTTTTCTCCGCCAAACGGGGCGCCGATCACTCCATGGAAAAGTATTATTATCCGCTCATCAGTACCAGATCAAAAACCTATATGACAGAGCCATATACCTCCTTGGCTACCGGAGGCTTGTGCATTACCATTTCCAAGCTGTTTGCCTGCGATGCGAAAAAACTGATTTTATGCATTGATTTTAAGGCGCATGATTTTGCCTGCAATCGCGAGCTGAAGGAGGCCATGCTCAACTGCGGGAATACGCTGTCTGACCTGAACGGTATGATTGGACGCATTAATGACGAGCTGATCAGAGACAGTCTCACCCATTCGTATAACAGGCGGTATATTGAAGAAAAGCTTCTTGTGGATGTATATAAGCAATCCAGCGAAAAGCAGCCCATTTCCATTCTTCTGGCGGATCTGGATCACTTTAAAGAGGTAAACGACACCTTTGGACATTTAGCCGGGGATCAGGTGCTCAAGGAGTTTGTAAAAATCGCGAAGCGCCATATTCGCAGAAACTTTGACTGGATTGCGCGATATGGCGGTGATGAATTTTTAATTGTCCTGCCTGACGCGGATGAGCAGGCCGCCCACCGGGTCGCGGAAAAAATCAGAATCGCGTTTGAGCAAACTGTCATTCAGTATCATGAGAACAGCATCCATCTCACGGCAAGCTTTGGGTTCTATACGGTGCATTCGGAAAAGCTCAATTATGAGCAGTTAATCGGATATGCGGACAAAAGCCTCTATCTGGCCAAACGAAATGGGCGAAACCGGATCAGCAGCGTACAGGACGAATAGGGAAAACGATATAAAAAGCTCCTCGGGATGGATGACCATACCGGGAGCTTTTTTCTTGTGTTCAGTTTGTGAGGCTACTGGATGTGCACGTGGCTGTTGATGTGATCCATGCAATAGCAGTAATACCCGTTGCATTTGGAGCAATAGCGAAATTCCATGTCGGGGCGTTCCGTGTCAGTGACGCCGCAGACGGCACATTTGTGAAGATAACCCTTGGTTTCCTGAGCGTGTTTTTGAGCTTTTTTGAAGTTTGTGACCCTCGGAGAGGAGCGCCGCCTGGCCTTTCGGAACAGAGAGGAGATATCGCCCCAGAAAAAAAGGACATAGTTCAAAAGAGCCACCACCGGGAGCAGGGCCATGAAAAATGTGCCTGCAATCAGGTATTCGACAATGGTTATGGCAAAAAACGCCGCGTCAATCCAGGCAAGCCATTTGGCTTTGACGGGGATGATGAAAAAGAACAGAAGCTGCAGATTTGGATAGAGGGTCGCGAAGGCGAAGAACAGCGACATGTTGACATAATACATGCTGGCGGTGACAGTCGGAAACGCAAAACCGCCCCCCAGAAGGGCGATGAGCAGGCCAACGATCACATTAAACACTACGCCGATGAGATAAAACAGGGTGAATTTTCCGTTGCCCCATTCCCGCTCCAGCATATTGCCGATGAAATAGTAAAAATAACAGTTGATGGCCAAAAAGATCAGATTAGAACTTTCCGGGACAAAAACAAAGGTGACAATGCGCCAGATTTGACCGTGAATAATGTAATAAGGGATAAAGCTGATTGCTTGGGAAAAAGAATAATTGCTGAACTGATCGAGAAGATAGACGAGAATATTGCCACCGATGATATACAGCATCAAATTGGAGATGCCGAAACGCGGATGCTTATAACAGAACCGATCCAGCCAATTGCTGATGAAACCCAATCATAAAACCTCCCGGTAATGTGTAATGTCATTATTTTACCCGTTTTTACCGGTGTTGTCTACCGGAATTATGTGAATTTTTTGCTGAAGCCATGCGTGCCGGTTCGGCCCGCCGCATCTGTGAGGAAATCGAATGGCACGATCAGCGTGGACAAGCCCGTTGGACAGGTACAGCAGAGAACTGAAAACGGCAAGAAAATTGGGTTAAAGTTCAAACTTTGAACGATATCCGCTTTTCATTGGAGAGGAAATGTGTTACACTATCCACAATAAGCACGATAAAAAGGAGAGATGCGCTTGAGTATCATCAAAGATGAAGCGCTGGCTGAGTCTGGACTACGGAAAATTAATTGGGTGCGGAATTTTATGCCCGCCCTTTCTTCGATTGAACAACGCTTTGAGCGAGAAAAACCCTTTGCGGGGCTGCGTATTGCGGTATCCGTCCATCTGGAGGCAAAAACCGCCAATCTGGGTCTGGTACTTCAAAAGGGCGGGGCGGAGGTTTACCTGACCGGCTGCAACCCCCTCTCCACGCAGGATGACGTTGCGGCGGCGGTGGCTTCTCTGGGTATTGAAACCTTCGGAATTCATGGAGTGACCATGGAGCGGTATGAGCAGCTTCTGGAGGAAACTCTGAAATGTCGCCCTCATATTATCATCGACGACGGCGGGGATCTGATCCATCTGCTGGGCGGCCGCTGCGCCGGGTATGGAGATTGCCTTATGGGCGGCTGTGAGGAGACTACCACTGGAATTCTCCGCCTGAAGGCCAGGGAGCGGGAGCATCTGCTGCCCTGTCCCATGATGGCGGTGAACGACGCCAAGGCCAAGCACTATTATGACAATAAGTACGGCACAGGGCAGTCGGTCTGGGACGGCATTATGCACACTGCAAACCTGATTGTGGCCGGAAAAACCGTGGTGGTGGCGGGTTATGGCTGGTGCGGTTCTGGTATCGCCCTGCGTGCTAGGGGCATGGGCGCCGATGTGGTGATCACAGAGGTGGACCCCTTCAAGGCGCTGGACGCCACTATGAACGGCTTCCGGGTCATGAAAATGGAGGATGCCGCGCCGTTGGGGGATATTTTTATTTCCGCTACTGGCTGTAAGGATATCATTACCCCCGCTCATTTTGCCGTGATGAAGGACAACGCGCTCCTGTGCAACGCGGGTCACTTTGACTGCGAGGTGGACGTGGTGTCTCTGGAGAAACAGGCGGTGTCCAAGCATCTCCAGCGGGAAAATATCATGGGCTATGTCCTGCCGGACGGGCGGACGCTCAACCTGCTGGCGGAGGGAAGACTTGTAAACCTTGCCGCCGGAAACGGGCATCCTGCGGAAATCATGGACATGTCCTTCACGGTCCAGGCACTGTCCGCCGAATGGCTGGTAAAGCACACAGGGGAACTGGAGAAAAAGGTATATCCCATTCCGGATGAAATTGACGAGCAAATCGCGTGGGTGAAGCTGGAGGCGCTGGGATTGACCATCGACAGCCTGACCGCTGAACAAAAAGAATATATCAATGGGTGGAGCGTGTAGTATCATCATGAAACATCGTGTATTTACTTCTGAATCCGTTACCGAAGGACATCCCGACAAGATCTGCGACCAGATTTCAGACGCGGTGCTGGATGATATTCTGCGCCGTGACCCCTACGCCCGGGTGGCCTGTGAAACGGTGACCACCACAGGAATGATTTTTGTGATGGGCGAGATCAGCACCAGCTGCTATACCGACATCCCCGCCATTGCCCGCAGAACGGTGGAGCGCATTGGCTACACCAACCCGGAGTATGGCTTTGACAGCAAGGCCTGCGCGGTGATGACCGCCATTGACGAGCAGTCCGCCGACATCGCCATGGGCGTCGACCGCTCCTTTGAGGCTCAGGGCGGAGACACCGACGACGCGGATCAGATCGGCGCGGGGGATCAGGGCATGATGTTCGGCTTTGCCTGCGACGAGACGCCCTCTCTCATGCCCGCACCCATCTCCATGGCGCATCAGCTGGCTCATCGTCTGACACAGGTGCGCACGACAGGAGAATTGGGCTGGCTTCGCCCTGACGGCAAATGCCAGGTCACGGTGGAATATGACGAAACCGGGGCTGTGCTCCGATGCCCTGCCATTGTGGTATCCACCCAGCATAATCCGGATATTTCGCTGAAGGATCTGCGGGAGGCGGTGACTGAAACCGTTATTAAGCCTGTGATTCCCGCGCAATTTATTGACGGGGAGACAAAATTTTATGTCAATCCCACAGGACGCTTTGTCATCGGCGGTCCCGTGGGTGATTCGGGGCTGACCGGACGAAAAATCATTGTCGATACCTATGGCGGCTCCGCCGCCCACGGCGGCGGCTGTTTCTCTGGGAAGGATCCCACCAAAGTGGATCGGAGCGCCGCCTATATGGTGCGCCATGTGGCGAAAAACATTGTCGCGGCAGGAATGGCCAGACGCTGCCAGATTGAAGTAGCCTATGCCATCGGCGTGGCCCACCCCATCTCAGTGCTGGTGGATACCCAGGGCACCGGTGTATTCTCCGACGAGAAAATCGCGGGCATTGTCAGCGAGTGCTTTGATTTGCGCCCCGCGAAGATCATTTCCTATCTGGATCTGCGCCGCCCCATCTATGAGCAGACAGCGGCATACGGTCACTTTGGCCGCCCGGAGCTTGATTTGCCCTGGGAGAAAACCGGCATGGTGGAGAAGCTGAAATCTTATCTTTAAAACAATAACTGCGGAGATGAATTCATGTCTGAAATTTCGGTCATTGTGCCCGTCTATCAGGCGGAGCGCTTTTTAAAAAAGTGCACCGACAGCATATTGGGACAGACGTTTGCCGATCTCGAGCTGCTGCTGATCGACGACGGCTCCCCCGACGCAAGCGGCAGGCTCTGCGATGAAATTGCCTCCGCCGACAGCCGCGTCCGGGTGATTCACAAGCATAACGAGGGAGTCAGTGTGGCCCGGAATCTGGGATTGCGGGAAGCGGGCGGCAGATATATTGCTTTTGTGGACGCCGACGACTGGCTGGCTGAGAATGCGCTGCAAACCCTGCATGACGCGCTTCGGAAAGCCGGTGCCGACAGCGCCGGCTGCGGGCATGTTCTCGCGTATCCCGACGGGCGCACGGAGGTGGAACGGGGTGCGCTGCCGACGGGTGTATACCGTCCTGATGAGATCATGAGCGGGATTGTGGATCGTCTGCTGGGAGATCGCCTGGGGAAGCCCGGAGAGGTGTTAAACGGATTCATCTGGCGCTTTCTCTTTGACCGTTCCATCATTGCGGAGCATCACATCAGCTTCAGCGGAGCCTATCTGGAGGATGAACTGTTCCTGATGGAATACTTCTGCCTTGCCAAATGTCTTGCCATGGTGGATGAGCCGCTCTACTTTTACCAGCAAAATCCCGCCTCCGTAACAAGAACGTACCTGCCTGATTATATGAACACCTTTCGCAGCTTTATGGAAGCCAAGCGGGCGTTGGCAAAACGGTTTGGCCTGGAGGAACACAGGCCGGACTGGGAGGTTTCCTCCAACTGGGCTGGTCTGCTCATTGCCATTGGCAATGAGTACGCCGCAGGCAACCCCAATTCTTACCGGGTGAAGCAGCGCAGGGTGCGGGAATTTACCCGGCTGCCGGACATGGAGCGAGCCATACGGACGCTGAAACCCCAGGGGCTGGGCCGGAACAAGCAGATGGTTGTCGACCTGGTGCGGCACAGGCAGTTTGCGCTTTTGACGGCGCTTTACGCGCTGAAAAACCGGACGTAGCCGCAGCAGCGGCTCGGGACTTGAAACTGGAACTAGGAGAAATCAATCACATGGAAGTTTTGCAGAGCAGTATGATCGGAACCCTGCTGCTGGCCGTTTGGCGTCTGGGGGAACGGATCTATGAAAACAGTGTGCTTGCCCTGATCTTTCGCGCCGCTGCAAACGGCTGGGGGCGTATGTGGCACGGCAGTAAAGTGGTGAATGTCATCCACAGAAACGGAACGCTGCCGGGGGCCTGGCGCTTTAGCGTGGTTTGCAGAGCGTTGGCCGTGTTGCTGAATCTTCCCCTGATTTTGCTACATTGGGTATATGAAAAGGGAAGAGCGCTGTTTGAAAACAGCGTAGCGGCACAGCTGGCCTTTGCCATGGGGGAGCAGACCAATGTGGCGGTGGCATGGCTGATGACCGTCATTCTCATGATACCCTATAAGCAGTGGAGCAACACTTACAGCCTTGTGGGCTTTGTCCTCCTGACAATGCTGTTTGCCTTGGGGGCTATGCACCGGAAATCACTCCGGTTTGATGTGGCGGCACTGGGACCCTATGCCGTATTTTTCGCGGCGGCGGTGTTTATTGCGTTTTCGTACTCCGCCGCGCCGGATGACAGCCCACGTTTTCTGATGTTCCACATCACGTGCATGCTATGCGTGCTGCTGACTGTCAGCTCGGTGGAGCGGCTGGAGCAGCTGATCCGCCTGATCGCGGGAGGCGTGATGGGGTTGCTGGGAGTGTCAGTCTATGGAATTGTTCAGGGGATTCAGGGCGTGAAGGTAGATGCCATGCTGACGGATCTGTCCAATGAAAACGCCGCGGGCCGGGTTTATTCCATGTTTGATAATCCCAATGCCTTTGCCCATGTGCTGGTTTTGCTGATTCCGCTCGGCATCGGGCTGATGCTGGTCTCCAAGTCATGGATGGGAAGGCTGTTCGCTGCCGCCTCGGCGCTGACGGGAATAGTGTCCCTGGGGCTGACCTATTCCAGGGCCGGATGGATCGGGTTTGCTATCGCTATGCTCATTTTTGTATTCCTCTGGCGAAAAAAGCTGATTCCAATTTTGATCTTTCTCTGTGCTGCCGGCATCCCCCTGCTGCCGGATACCATTACCAGCCGCCTGATGACTATTTTCGATACCAGCGATACTTCCACCACCAGCCGGTTTCCGCTGTATCAGGCCGGTCTGCGGCTGATTAAAAGCAGCCCGATTCTGGGGGCCGGGCTGGGTACCGAGGCGGTCAAGCAGTATATCTCGGAAAATGACCTCTACAGCGGAACCGCCTATTTGGTACACCTCCACGACATTTTCCTGGAGGTGTGGGCGGAAACCGGACTGCTGGGCATTGTAACATTTGTGGCGGCGGTGCTGCACCAGTTCAAGAATGTCTGCGGTATCGCGGCCTCCCGATGCCCCTATACGCTGCGGATTATGGCGATGGCCTGCGCCGCCAGCCTGACGGGAATCATGGTTTGCGGTGTGGCGGATTATATCTGGCACTATCCCCGGGTGATGCTGGTATTCTGGTTTGTATTCGCGGTGACGCTGTCGGTGATCAAGCTGGCAAGAAAACAGGAGAGTATGTGATCCACAAGGACTGAATCAAATATTTTGAGGGCTGCCGAATGATTCGGCAGCCCTCAAATTTTTAATGGTGGGAGCGGAGGATGGAACACGGTATGACTCAATCCTTGGGTTTTGGCTTAAACAGCAGTGCCGCCAGCAGTCCGAAGAAAATCGCCGCCGCGATGCCGCCTGCCGCCGCGGAGATGCCGCCAGTGAAAATCCCGATCCAGCCCCGTTCCTCCACGGCAGCCTTGACGCCTTTGGCCAGCAGATAACCGAAGCCAGTCAGAGGAACCGTCGCGCCGCAGCCGGCAAACTCCGCGAAAGGTTTATAAATCTCAAAGGCACCCAGCACCACTCCGCAGGTGACGTACAGCACTAGAATGCGGGCGGGGGTGAGTTTGGTTTTGTCAATCAGAATCTGACCGAGCACGCACAGCAGGCCACCGCAGATAAAAGCTTTAATATAATCCAGGAGCACGTCCAATTTCAATCAATCCTTACTGTTACTGATAACCACGGCGTGGGCGACGGAGGGGATGGATTCGCCCTGTTGGGTGGTAGTGGGAGAGAGCAGCGCGCCTGTGGGACAGAAGAGAATGCGGTTTAACTCCCGGTTTTTCAGCCTGGCCAGCAGATAGCCCGCGAACACAGAAGCGGCGCAGCCACAGCCGGAGCCGCCGCAATGGACGTCCTGCTTTTCCGCGTCAAAGAGCAGGACACCGCAGTCGTCATAATTGGGGGCAATATTCATGCCTTCGTCATTGAAAAAGTCAATGAGTATGTCCTTGCCCAGCGAGCCCAGATCCCCCGTCACGATGAGATCGTAGTCGGCGGGAGTGCGCCCCGTTTCCTTGAAATGGGTAAAAATCGTGTCAAAGGCAGCGGGCGCCATGGCGGGACCCATGCTGTTGGCGTCGGTAATGCCCTTGTCCACAATTTTTCCGATGGTTACATGGGTCACATAGGGTGGGGCTGTGCCGTCCGCCTGCAGTATCAACGCGCCGGCGGCGGTGGCGGTCCACTGGGCGGTGGGGGGGCGCTGACCTCCATATTCCAGCGGGGTACGGTATTGCCGCTCCGCCGTGCAGAAGTGGGAGGAAGTCACGGCGGCGGCGTAGGAGCCGAAACCGCCGTTGAGCAGAAGAGAGGACAGCGCGAGGCTCTCCCCCATAGTGGAGCAGGCGCCATACAGGCCCAGAAAGGGCACGTTCCGGCTTCTGGCAGCGAAGGATGAGCTGATGCACTGGTTGAGCAAGTCGCCCGCCATCATAAAATCCAGATCATCCGCGGTCTTTTCGGCGCGGGACAGCGCCTTGTCCAGCGCCTGTTCCTGCATGGAGCTCTCCGCCTTTTCCCAGCTGTCCTCTCCGAACCGGTCATCCTGGCAGTAATCGTCAAACCAGGAGGAGAGCGGGCCGTCGTGCTCCTTCTTGCCGACAATGGTGCCGTGACCGACAATGGACGGAGGGTGCTCCAGCTTCATGGTTTGCCGGCCTAGGTTTTTTCTCATCTGATTATCACCTCAAAAATATGCTGCATATAGCATATCCCGATTGCGCGGAAATATTAGGCTGGAAAAATGCGGACAACTCGTGTATAATACAACCAAACAGACCGTGAAAAAGCGACCCGAAATGGGCTCGCGAAGGCGGTCACAGACCTTGAGAGGGAGGGCGCTGTCCGAGTGGACGAGGAAAAACGAAGCATTGCCTATCTCTGTCCCGCGTGCCGTCAGGCGGTTATTGTGGAACGGAGTGTATTTCAAATTGCGGCGGGGCCGGTGCGCCTGCCGTGCCCATGCGGCAAATCCGCCGTTCAAATCGAGATGCGAGGTCCTCAAAGTGTTCTGACCGTGCCCTGCGCGGTATGCCGGAAGGATCACCATGTATCCTGCTCCTCTCATGCGCTGCTGCATGAGAAAACGCTGGCGTTTTCCTGCGGCGCGTCCGGGCTCCACTGCTGCTATGTGGGCGAGGAGGAGGCTGTTTTCGCGGCCATGCACCGGTTGGAGGAAACGATGGACTGTATGGAGAATGGCGAAGGCAGTCAGAGTGCTTTTTTAAACGACGCGATTATGCAGGAGGTACTCTCGGAGGTCAAGGAGATTGTTGCACGGGGAGGCGTCACCTGCGAGTGCGGGGCTCAGGCACTGTCTGTCTCGATTCACTACGGCTCGGTGGATCTCGTCTGCAAGGATTGCGGCGCGGGAATCCGCATTCCCGCCGCCACCGCCAGTGATGTGGAGGATCTCTGCTGTCAAAACAGTCTGATCCTGCATAAGAAGGCATAACGTCTGCGTCGCGCAGTCCAAGCGAAAAGAGGAAGCAGAATTGTCACATTTTTTTGAGATCACTTACAGAATTGATTCCCGTGATACCGATACCTTTGGCCTTTGCCGTTCTTCGGCTTTGCTGGCTTACCTTCAGGAGGTTGCCAATCTGGCGGCGGACGATCTTCACAGCTCAAGAGAGGATATGCTGGAGCGGTACAACTGCTTCTGGATGCTGGTGCGCGTCTGGTACCGGCTGGACAAGCCCATCCGTCAGTTTGACCGCATTACCTTCAAAACCTGGCACCGGGGAGATAAGGGCGTTACCATGTACCGGGATTTTGACCTGATCAGAGACGGCGAGCGGATTGGTGAGGCGATTTCTGCATGGGTTTTGGCAGATTGGGATACCCGCAAAATGCTTCGCTTATCCAAGGTGGCGGAATTTGAAGGAACCGATGGCGGCGCGCTGCGCAAGGAGCTGCAGCTGCGCCGTCTGAAACTGCCGGAAATAATGGAGCCGGTGCATGAGCGGATGATCCATTACAGCGATCTGGATGTCAATGGGCACGCCAACAACACCAAATACGCCGACTATATCTGCGATGCCATGGGACTGGAGCAGACAGGGGGATACCCGTCCCAGATGCAGATCGGCTACGAGGCAGAGTGTATGGCTGGGGATACCCTCCGGCTGCTGCTGGGCCGGGAGGATGGGCAGTACTTTGTCAGAGGAGACGATCCTGAAGGAAAAAACCGATTTGAGGCCGCTGTTTCACTGTCCCCTCTGGAAGTATCGTGATCGTCCCGGTATGTGGACGGACGGAATCAGGTAAACTATATTTATGATGGAACAAAGGAGCTGCTGGTATGGAAAACGATGTGGCGATGGGTAAATTTGCGGGGACAGGGCTGACCTTTGACGATGTGCTGCTGGTTCCCGCCGAGAGTCATATTCTCCCCTCCGAAATTGATGTGCATACCCGGCTGACCCGCGGAATCAGGCTGAATGTCCCGGTGGTGAGCGCTGCCATGGATACGGTTACCGAATCAAGAATGGCAATTGCCCTGGCCCGGGAGGGCGGCATCGGCATCATCCATAAAAATTTGTCCATTGGGGATCAGGTGGATCAGGTGGATATGGTCAAGCGTTCTGAAAACGGAGTAATCATCAATCCCTTCTGGCTGGCGCCGGGTCATACCCTGGCGGAGGCCGACGAGCTGATGGCAAAATACCGTATTTCAGGTGTGCCCATCTGCGACAACGGCAGACTGATTGGCATTATCACAAACCGCGACATGAAGTTTGAAACCGACCTGTCGAAACTGGTGGACGACGTTATGACCAAGGAGAATCTGGTCACCGCACCCGAGGGCACCACCCTTGCCGAGGCAAAGGAAATTCTGCGCCGTTATAAGGTAGAAAAGCTGCCCATAGTGGACAAACAGTTTCGGCTTAAGGGGCTCATTACCATTAAAGACATTGAAAAGGCCGAGGTCTATCCGAATTCCGCCAGGGACGCAAAGGGGCGGCTTCTGGTGGGCGCCGCTGTCGGCGTGGCAGCTGATGTCATGGACCGGGTCAATGCGCTGGCGGAGGCGGGCGCGGATGTGTTGGTACTGGATTCCGCCCATGGGCATTCCAATGATGTTGTGGAGTGTGTCAGGCGCATTAAGAGCCTGCACCCTGATCTTCAGCTGGTGGCGGGAAATGTGGCCACTGCGGAGGGTACCCGGGCGTTGATTGAGGCCGGGGCTGACGCGGTGAAGGTAGGCATCGGGCCTGGCTCCATCTGCACCACCCGGGTGGTGGCCGGTGTCGGTGTTCCCCAGATTACCGCTGTACTTCAGGCGGCACAGGTGGCGAAGGAATACGGAATCCCCATCATTGCGGACGGGGGCGTCAAATATTCCGGCGATATCGCAAAGGCCATTGCCGCGGGAGCTAGCGCGGTGATGCTGGGCTCACTGCTGGCGGGCTGCGAGGAGAGCCCGGGCGACACCGAGGTCTACCAGGGCCGCCAGTTTAAGGTTTACCGGGGCATGGGCGCTCTGGGTACAATCGGCCAGAGCCCCAGAGAGCGTATGTTCCAGGAGGAACTTAAAAAATTTGTTCCCGAAGGGGTAGAGGGACGTGTCCCCTATAAAGGGCCGGTCTCGGAGACTGTCTACCAGCTGATGGGCGGCCTGCGTGCCGGAATGGGTTACTGCGGCTGTGCAACCGTTGAAGAACTCCAGACCAAGTCCCAGTTTATCCAGATGACCGCCGCCGGACTGCGGGAGAGTCATCCCCACGATATCTATATTACAAAAGAGGCGTCCAATTATACGGTGAGCTTTTAGGCGAGATTTGTAATGAGAACATCATCAGTGGAGAGAGTTTCATGATTTTTAAAAGAATACGTTATAACGCTCCGGTGTCACTCACCTTCGCGCTGCTCTCCCTGCTGGCGCTGCTGCTGGGTTACCTGACGAACGGAGAGAGCACAAAACTGCTGTTCTGCGTCTACCGAGCCCCGCTCACCGACCCGCTGACCTATCTGAGGATGTTTTTTCATGTGCTGGGGCACAGCGGCTATCAGCACTACATGGGAAACATGGTGCTGCTGCTGATCCTCGGACCCGTTCTGGAGGAGAAGTACGGGGGCCGTACCGTACTTCTCGGTATCCTACTGACGGCGCTGCTGTCCGGGCTGTGCCAGTTTATCTTTTTTCCCGGCTCGGCGCTTCTGGGGGCCAGCGGAGTGGTATTTATGATGATTATGCTGATCTCGTTTACCGGGGCGGAGCATGGGACCATACCACTGACGCTCATTCTGGTGGCGGTGATCTATCTGGGGGGAGAAATTATAAGCGGCGTTACCATAAAGGACAATGTCTCTCAGATTACCCACCTGATCGGAGGGGTCTGCGGAACTGTTATGGGCTTTAGGCTGAATCAGAGGCGTGTACGGTGATGATAATTTTGTCTTATTCACAAAGTGTTTACAAAAGCATCTTAAATTTTTAAACTTTTTTAAAGTAAAAACTGCTATGCTAGATTTGCTTAAATATGTTAAGCAGACCGCAGAAGGATGAAAAACCCGCCGTCGGCGGGGTTTTTTTCGGCTCGACAAGACTAGGAGGATGCAATGTGATAGAAGTAAAGAACCTGGTCAAACGCTATGGCAAACACATGGCGGTGGATCATCTGAGCTTTACCGTGGAAAAGGGTCAGATCTATGGATTTCTGGGACCTAATGGGGCGGGTAAGTCCACAACGATGAATATCATGACCGGCTATCTGGGCGCCACAGAGGGCGAAATCCTGATAGACGGGCACAGCATCATGGAGGAGCCGGAGACGGCAAAGGCCAGCATCGGCTATCTCCCCGAGCTGCCGCCGCTCTATACCGACATGACGGTCTCGGAATATCTGCAGTTTGTCGCGGAGCTGAAAAAGGTTCCCAAAGCTCAACGGAAGGAACAGATTGAGCGGGTGGTGGAGATGACACATCTGGAAGATGTGAGACAGCGAGTCATCAAAAACCTTTCCAAAGGCTATAAGCAGCGGGTGGGGCTGGCGCAGGCACTTTTGGGTTTTCCGCCGGTGATCATTCTGGACGAGCCCACGGTCGGACTGGATCCCAAGCAGATTATTGAAATCCGTGACCTGATTCGGGAGCTAAAGCGGGAGCATACGGTCATTTTGAGCTCCCATATCCTCACCGAGGTGCAGGAGATCTGCGACCATATTCTGATCATTCATCACGGCAAGCTGCTGGCCAGCGGCTCTGCCGCCGAGCTGGAGAATATGCTCAGTGGAAGCGGGACGCTGAAGCTGGAGATCAAGGGAGAGCGGGAGACCGTGATCAACCTGCTCAAGGGAGTGGAGAGCGTGGACTCCGTTTCGCATGACGGGGGAGAGAGCGCCCCGGACACGGTACTGCTGACGCTGACACCCCAGTCCGGCACCGACCCCAGAGAAGCGATTTTCCACGCCTGTGCCGCCGCGAATCTGCCGATTCTGACGATGCAGCGTCAGCATGCATCACTGGAACAGATTTTCCTGGAGTTGACCGCCGATTCCGAGTCGCCTGAACCAGTCGGTGAGGAGCTTGCAGAGGAGCCGGAAACCCAAATTCAAGAGGAGGCGGATGACCATGAAGGCGATTTATAAAAGGGAGTTGGCCTCCTATTTCAACTCAATGGTGGGATATGTCTTTATTGCCGTGCTTACGCTGTTCATCGGCATTTATTTCATGGGACTCAACCTGTATAACGGATACACCCACTTTTCTTATGTGCTGCTGAATTCGCTGATGATTTTTATGCTGGCCATTCCCGTTCTGACCATGCGCTCCATCGCAGAGGATCGGAAAAATAAGAGCGACCAGCTCCTTTTAACCAGCCCGGTGACCGTCACGGGGATGGTGATGGGGAAATATCTGGCCATGGTTACCGTTTATGCGATTCCCGTACTGATCTCCTGCCTGTGTCCGCTGATTATTGCGGCAAACGGAACCGCCTATCTAAAGAGTGACTATGCCAGTATTTTTGCGTTTTTTCTGCTGGGCTGTGCCTACATTGCCATCGGCATGTTTATTTCAGCACTGACGGAAAGCCAGATCATTGCCGCTGTAAGCACCTTCGCGGCTCTGCTGCTGCTCTATCTTTGGAGCAACCTGATGGATTTTCTGCCCACCGCGGCTTCCAATGTGCTCAGCGCCTTTACGTTTTCCGATGTGCTGTATAACTTTGCGTATTATGATGTATTTGATGTAGGCGGACTGTTTTTGTACCTGTCCGTCGCGGCAGTTTTTGTATTCATGACCATTCAGGCCGTTCTGAAACGGCGCTGGAGCTGATAGGGGGGAGCAGTGCATATGGAAAACGAGAAAAAATCCCGCCGCGGCTTAAAGCATGGCGTTTATTCAGCGGGTATTACGGCGGTGGTGATTGCAATTGTTGTTGTAATCAACTTGGTATTGGGGCAGCTTCCCTCCAACTTGAAGGAAATTGATATCTCCGACAATCAGCTTTACACCATCAGCGATACTTCCAAGGAGCTGCTGTCGGGACTGCAGTATGATGTGAAAATTATCGTCTTGGCGCAGTCGGCTAATGTGGATGAGCGTATTACCAAATTTTTGGACAAATACGCCGCGCTGTCCGACCATATCAAGGTGTCCAATGTGGATCCGGTGGAATACCCCTCCGCCCTGGAGACCTACGACGCAACGGAAAACAGTTTGGTGGTTGTCTGTGACGACACGGGCAAGCAGACCACCATCGACTTTACCAGCATCATCCAGTATGACATGTATAGTTACTATTACTCCGGAGAGTATACCGAGACAGCCTTTGATGCGGAGGGTCAGATCACCTCGGCGGTTAATTATGTGACCGGAGAGGCCACCGCCAAGGTCTATACCCTC
>Ga0316604_10001760_pt1 | contig 18061 bp, 17 predicted proteins | sample OWC_soil_day20_C_FD_207650 | JGI IMG/M metagenome (GOLD analysis project Ga0316604, IMG submission 207650) | Wetland soil microbial communities from Old Woman Creek delta, Ohio, United States - OWC_soil_day20_CT | ecosystem: Environmental > Terrestrial > Soil > Wetlands | place: USA: Ohio... | reverse complement strand
CGATCAGGGAATAGATTCCTCCCAGCGCCATTCCATTGATAATTTGCTGAATGAGGACCAAATCGACACCTCCACTAGGAAAATGCGCGGGATGCGGCAAACCCGCTCCCGCGCTCTCTGGTTAAATCAACATTCCTGTTGATTATTGGGCAACAACAAATTTCCCATCTTTAACAGTCACAAACAGATACGGACGAACCCAGTCTCCTTTTGCGTCAAAGGTCACTGTCCCGGTTATGCCTTTATAAGAGCTTCCCGCCATCGCTTCCCGCAGGCTTTCCCTTGTAACGGCTCCTTTTGCGGCAGCTTTTTCCATTGCGTCTTTCAGCACATACCCTTGATCATAGGCCAGCGCTGCAAACGTATCGGGCTCCATGCCGTATTTCTCCTTGTATTTTTTTACAAATTCCTGCACTTTAGGATCGGGATTTGTTGGAACAAACACGCCGAGGAAATATGTGTTTTCAACTGCCTTGCCGGCGATCTCCATGTATTTGGGGCTATATAGCCCTGTCGGTCCAACTATCGGCATCATTAGGCCCATTTCACGAGCCTGTTTTACAATCAGTCCGCCATCGGTATAAGTGCTACCGACCAACAGAACATCAGGTGCTTCTGCTTTCACTCTTGTCAGCAGCGCTGAATAATCCTTGTCGTTAGCCAGATATGTTTGGGCTGAAGTTAAAGCAATTCCGGATTTTTTCATTTCCGGTTCGATCGAGGCTAGTAATCCCTTGCCGTAGTCATTATTCAAATAGAGCAGTGCCATTTTTTTCGGTTTGAATTTTCCATTGGACAGCTCAACCATCAAGCCGCCGATTTTATCGTCCTGAACAGCCATCCGGAAAAAATATTTGCTCATGCCGGACAATTTGCTTGTACTGGATGAAACGACGCTATGCGGCAGTTTAGCTTTATCAGTGATGGGAACCATCGCCAAGGTGTTGGAGCTGAGACAGGATCCGACAATCGCAAGTACGCTCTTCATGTCCGCAAACTTCTGAGCACCGGCCGCCGCCTGTTTCGGATCTCCCGAGTCGTCATGCGTAAGCAGTTCAATTTCTTGTCCCTTTACACCGCCAGCCTTGTTGATTTCAGCAAGAGCCATTTCAAGACCGTTTTTATGACTGACACCATACGTTGCTGCATCCCCTGTGAGCGGATTAACCATAGCAACCGTAAGTTTGGCTTTTTTGTCGGCCGCCGGAGCTCCGCCGCCGCAACCTGCGACAACAACGAGAAACACTACGACAAGAGCCAGAGATAGTACGCGCAGTTTCTTTGTCACACAAATTCCTCCTTCATCCTGTGAAAACTCGGGAAAAAAATAAAACACCGGCGAGTCTATCTCCCGGTGCACGGCGCTTGAGAAAACGTTCTTATCGTTTTCCTGCCGCTGGATGAGATAGCGCTTCACCAAATCATGGTGACAGTCACGTACCTGTTCGATACGCGCCCAGAATGAAAGCCTGGCAGGTTTCCATCCTTCGGCGGTCAACCCTTTTCCGTCAGGTCTGCGATGCCGGTCTCGCTGACGGTACTCTTGTTGCCCGCTCCTCTATTCTCAGGACATTCCTGTGAATATGAAACTTTGACTCTATTCTAACCCTTGTCTTCTGCCCCTGTCAACGGGTTCGCCTCATAACAATATTGACGCAAAGGTTCACCCGGTCATTTCCCAAATACTTCTCCCGCATGGTAGGAGCTCCGCACCAACGGCCCTGAAGCGACGTGAATAAATCCCCTCTGGTGCGCTTCCTCTGCTAGTTTTTTGAATTGGTTCGGGTGAACATAGTCCACTACAGGGAGGTGCTCCCGCGATGGCCGCAGGTATTGGCCGACCGTCAGACAGTTCACGCCTACACTCAACAGGTCTTGAAAAACATCAAATACTTCAGCTTCTGTTTCTCCCAACCCCAGCATCAAACCACTTTTTACCCGTTTGATTCCGGCTTGGGCTGCCTGGCGCAAAACTTCCAGCGACTGGCGATAATTGGCTTGCGGCCGAACCGTGGAATAGAGACGAGGCACTGTTTCAACGTTATGGTTGAAGACTTCCGGTAGCTCCTCCAACACAATGCGCAAGGCTTCAACATTACCAGCAAAATCCGGCGTCAACACTTCAACCGTAGTGCAGGAACACATTGCACGAATTGCTCTGATGCAAGCGGCAAACTGCTCCGCACCGCCATCAAGCAAATCATCGCGCGTTACAGACGTAACAACGGCATGTTTCAATCCCAATTTTTTCACGGCGAAAGCCAAGTTAGCCGGTTCCTCCGGATCTACCGTTACGGTCTGACCTTTGGGGACTCCGCAGAACCTGCAACCCCGCGTGCATACACCGCCTAAAATCAAAAAAGTTGCCGTCCCTGAATGAAAACATTCACCTTGGTTCGGGCAAGATGCACTTTGGCATACGGTATGAAGTCGCAGCTCCTCCATCAGGTCTTGCACTTTTTCCATGCCGCCCCCCGCAGGAATTCTGCGAATCAGCCACGGCGCTCTTTCTGATATATCCGATTTCATACTTTTACTACACCTTTTTTCTTTATACTTCCTGCTTTTACATTTCGGGACTAAACATCTCCAGTCCAACAATCGGATCATGCCGGCGCATTAGCTTTGCGCCATCCACTTCCACAAGCATCAAGTCGATGGTTGCTAGTACAGGATTGCCGCCAGCCGAAAAATGTCCGGCGAAATTTTTACCATCTGGAGTTACGCCGTGTGCATGCAAGTGGATCAACATTTCATTTTTTTCGGACTGGCAAATAACTCCCTGGCCGCAGATAACCTCAATCGGCCCCTCTTCGCCCCTCGGCTCGCAGTATTTGAATCCAAGCGCCGCCGTTGGTTCTGGAATTGCAATCACAAACGTTGCCTTTTGCAAACTTCCAATAACACTGGCAAAATAGCCGTACTGCAAGTGATGTTCCCGGCAAACCGCCTCTATCCCGCTAACAAGATCCGTTCCTGGCAAGAGTCGGGCTGCAATCGTTCGGCCTTTGTGCGCTTCCACCGATACAAAGTCTTTATGCTTTGCCATGCTTTTCCCCCCTTGCTTCTACCGCCAATGATGCGACCAAAACTTCGCTGAATTGATTCGCCAAATCCCTCGCAACTTCCTGCAAGGAGATCAATGCGCCCTGCTTTTCCATGTTAGTCACGCCAAACTCTTGTATGCCGCAAGGAACGATGGCGCGAAACAAGTTCAAGTCATTTTGAACATTCAGTGCAAACCCATGCCCGGTGATCCAGTGACGAACACTGACACCAATCGCCGCAATCTTGCGATTTCCGACCCAAACCCCAGTGTATTGGGCTTTCCTGCCGGCAATAATATCGTATGTCTTTAACGTCCGAATCAAGACTTCTTCCAACTGGTTTACATACCAATGGACATCTTGCTGCCAGCGGGAAAGGTCTATCACAGGGTACCCAACAAGTTGACCCGGATTATGGCAAGTCACGTTTCCGCCCCTGTCGCTTTCAATAAATTCAACGCCGGCAGCCTGTAGTTCAGAAAAGGAAACGACAAGGTTTTCCCTGCCGCCACTCCTACCCACCGTAATTACCGGATGATGCTCCAAAAGCAGCAATACTCCGCTGTACTGACCACTTTCGACCATTGCGCGGGCTTGTTTCTGCAGCGATAATCCTTCTTTATATGAAACAAGTCCTGCATTTAGACATAAAAGTGAGGGATTCACTATTTCTTCATTCCAGGAGGCCAGTGAATTGCTTCATCGGTAACGGCTAGGGCCGCTTCGCCGATGGACTCGGAAACGGTCGGATGTGCATGAATTGTCGTAACCAGCTCATCCACCGTAGCTTCCAGTCGCATGGCTAACGTCGCTTCACCGATCATCTCCGTTACTCGCGGCCCGATCATGTGTACGCCGATGATCTCGCCATACTTGGCGCCTGCCAGGATTTTGATAAAGCCGCTTTCCCCTTCATCGATCATTGCCTTGCCATTGCCGGCCAACGGGAAGACTCCTTTCTTGTAGGCAATCCCCTGCTCTTTCGCCTTGTCTTCTGTAATGCCGACGGTAGCGATCTCCGGATGGGTATACACGCAAGCAGGCACGATGGGCTGCCCGTGCCCAGCCGCGCCATGTCCCAACGCATGCTCCACGGCAACAATTCCTTGGTGCGAAGCCGCATGCGCCAGCATGGTAATCCCGTTGCAATCGCCGATGGCGTATACTCCAGATACATTGGTCTGATAATTGGCATCTACCGAGACTCTGCCCCGCTCCAAGGTTACGCCGGAAGCTTCCAGTCCGGCATCATCGATAAACGCCCTGCGTCCTACCGCGACGAGCACGATATCCGCCACAATTTCTTTAGCTTCGGCGCCGACCAGCACTTTAACTGCCAATCCACCTGCCGCTTGACTCACAGAGTCCAGTTTGGCCCCGTTCATGAACACGACGCCTTCTTTGCCCAGACTTTGTTTTAAAGTCACCGCCAGTTCAGAGTCAATCCCCGGTAAGATTTCCGGTAACAATTCCACAATCGTCACTTTTGATCCCATCGCTGCATACAGGGCAGCAAACTCGATTCCGATTACACCGCCGCCGATGATGACCATGGACGCGGGCAGTTTGGGGAGGGACAATGCACCAGTGCTGTCGATCACACCGGGCAGGTCGGCGCCAGGAAAATTCAACTTAACCGGGATGGATCCTGTCGATACCAGAACCGCATCCGCAGCGAGCACTTCTTCCTTCGCTCCATGCACATTCACGCGCCCAGCGCCAGCCAATTCACCCGTTCCCTTATGCACGGTTACGCCATTTGCCTTTAGCAGACCGCCGACCCCGCCGACCAAGCGACGCACCACACTTTGTTTCCGATTCATCAATGCAGGCCAGTCAATTGTCACCGATTCGCACTTCAATCCAATGTGTTCTCCCGAACGGACTGCATGATACAGTTGGGCCGTGTGCAGCAGGGCCTTGGTCGGAATGCAACCGACGTTAAGGCAGGTCCCGCCCAGATTCTCTTGTTCCACAAGATGTGTTTCAGCCCCGAGTTGGGCCGCCCGGATTGCAGCCACATAGCCGCCAGGGCCGCCACCGATTACTACAACTTTTTTTGTCATGTTGTTCCTCCTGTTAAAGCGGGGCACCCGCAACGGATGCCCCGGTATTCTAACCCTATCTTTTATATTATTTATCCAATCAGAAGCAATAGAGGGTTTTCCATCAGTTCGCGGAACCGGGCCATATATTTTGCGCCAACGGCGCCGTCAACCAGACGGTGATCAAATCCGAGAACGCAGTTGCACATCGGCCGCACCACGATTTGCCCGTTCATTACCACCGGTTTGTCTACGGTTCGACACACGGCTAGAATCGCACTTTCCGGAGGATTGATGATGGGTGTGAAGTGATCCGTTCCGAACATTCCGAGGTTGGTCACGGTAAACGTGCCGCCGGAAATTTCATCCGGTAGCAGCCTGCCAGAACGTGCCCGACTGCCCAAGTCCACTACTGCGGCACGGATTTCCCGCAGGGATTTTTTCTCTGCTTCCCGGATAACCGGCACTATCAGTCCGTCATCCAAGGACACTGCCACTCCCACGGCTGCCGAATCATGGAATACAATCTGTTTTCCAACGATGTTAGCGTTGACCACTGGCATTTCTGTCAGAACTTGCGCCGCGCATTTGATGATTATTTCCGTAACCGATGCCTTTTCTCCCGAGGCTTTCGCCAACTGCTCCTTGAGCGCCAGAGCATTTGTCATGTCGATTTCCACCGTAAGATGCACATGCGGCGCAACATTCCAAGACTGCTGCATCCGTTCCGCAATGACTTTTCGCATGCCGACAAGCGGCTTTGTCTTTGGCAGGGCCGGAACACTCGCCGCCGCCGGGACTGTCACCGCCGGAATCTTTGCGGCTGCCAAAATGTCTGCTTTCATGATTCGTCCGTCCTTGTCGATGGCGGACAGGTCTACTCCCAATTCGGGAGCCATTTTCGCTGCCAGTGGGCTGGTTTTGGAAGTTCTGGCTTTGTTTTCGGAATATGCCAGAACATCCCGCTCCACTACGCGGCCCTCCGGTCCGGTGGGTACAACCTCAGCAAGCTCTATCTTTCGATCTTTGGCCGCCTTGCGGGCCGCTGGCGAAGCTTTTACCCAGCCAAATCCCAGCACGTCCGCTTCAACGACTCTTCCTTCAGGACCGGTTGCCGTCACCTTAGCCAAGTCTATGTTCATTTCTTGCGCCCTTTTTCGAGCGCTCGGAGAAGCTTTCACCCATCCGTCGGATCCAATTGTTGCTGGCACGCCTGTTGCGACCACCGCGGTCGCAACAGGTACTGTGGCGGCAACCACTGGCGCCGATTTTTCTGTTACGATTGCCGCAGGAACCGTTGCAACAGCTCCTACTGCCCCCATTTCGCCAACGAGTCCGAGCAGAGCCTGAACCGGAGCAACTTGTCCCTCGTGTACCTTGATTTCCAGTATGGTTCCGGTAGCTGTCGACTCAACCTGATTGGTGATTTTATCTGTCGCAACTTCAAACAATACTTCGCCGTGTGTGACCGTATCCCCTACGGCCTTGAACCAGCGTGTTACAGTCCCCTCCGTCATTGTCAGGCCAAGTTGAGGCATTTTGATTTCTGAAGCCGACACCTGCGTTGGCGCGACTGGCGCTCCCGAAGGTTCAGTTTTCGCCTCCGATGCCTTTTCGACTACTGGTGCTGCTGCCGGAACAGCCAGTCCTACGTTTACCGCTGGCGCAGAGGTACCGTCCACTATCAACACTTCACCCGCTTCTCCGACCATGCCTAGCACTGCCTGAACCGGAGCAACTTGCCCTTCTGGCACCCTGATTTCCAGTATGGTTCCTGTGGTCGTCGATTCGATCTGGTTAGTAATTTTATCTGTCGCAACTTCAAACAAAACTTCGCCTTGGGCGACGGCTTCTCCTACGGTCTTAAACCATCGGGTTACAGTCCCTTCTGTCATTGTCAGTCCAAGTTGAGGCATTTTGATTTCTGAAGCCATGTATCTGGATCCCCCTTTTTTACATTCCAAGCAAACCCGGTAACCATAGAGAAATTGCCGGAATATAGGTAATTAATACTAATGCAACAAGCGATGCGACCAAGAACGGCATGATCGATTTGGAAATCTCCGTCAAGCTCAGGTCGGCAATATTACAGGCAACATATAGATTCACGCCGACAGGCGGAGTAATCTGCCCAATCGCTACGTTGACGGTAAGGATAACGCCAAACCATATCGGGTCTACGTTGATCATTTTTATGATTGGCAGAAAAATTGGCAACAAAATATAGAAGATTGAAATCGCATCTAAGAAACATCCAGCAATCAACACAATAACATTTATCAATAACAGAATTATCCATGGTTCTTTAGAAAACGCCAACATCGCAGCTGAAGCCGCCTGGGCGGCGCCCTCGGTAGTAACCAACCATGCAAATAGCGAGGCGCAGGAAACGATCAGCATCACCACTGCGGATCCCACAGAAGAGTCAATCAGCAATTTTTTCAGCTTTTCCATATTCAATTCCTTGTATACGAAAAAACCGACGAACAATCCATAAACTGCGGCAACACCTGCAGCCTCAGTCGGCGTGAAGATCCCGCCGTAAATACCGCCGAGAATAATGACTGGTGTCATCAATCCCCACGCAGCATCTTTGAAAGCCGTCCATATTTCAACGCCAGTGGCTTGTTTCCCACTTCCGCCATACCCTCGCTTTTTCGAGTAGATATAACTAACTACGCACAAAGCAACTCCGACCAGCAAACCAGGCACCACGCCCGCCATGAATAACTTGCCGATCGACACCTCTGCGATAACCCCATAAACAACGAACGCAATACTTGGCGGAATAATAATTCCGATAGCACCCGCGTTGGCCATTAAGGCAGAAGAAAAACCCTTGTCATATCCCGCTTCCACCATTGCGGGAATCAAAATGGCTCCAAGCGCCGCCACAGTTGCGGGACCAGACCCGGAAATCGCTGCGAAAAAACAACAGGTGACAACTCCGACGATAGCCAATCCCCCCGTGATGTGCCCCACACAAACATTGGCGAATTTAATTAGACGACTCGATACACCAGCCGCTTCCATGACTACACCGGCCAGTATGAAGAATGGAATCGCCAGCAAGGCGAACTTCGCTGTCGCCGCATACATTGTAGTTGGAAATACGGCTATCGGCGCATCAATCAAATAAATTGTGACCAAGCTTGCCATGCCCAACCCGACTGCGATCGGCGTATTCCATAGCAGCAGGAAACCGAAAAGAACGAAAATAAAAATGCTGGCTTCCATAAACATCAGGCACGTCCTCCTTTTTGCCAGGCGATCCAACCAGCCTGCGCAAAGCGGACAAAACAAAACAACGCTCCCACTGGAATCGCCAGACTGACAATCCATTCCGGCATCCCGAGCGCCGGCGTTTCCTGTTTCAGCATGATTTGCGTCTCAATCATATCCAGGCTCAAAATAAACAAAAGTGCAAACATAGCCAAGGTCAACAGTGTAACCAGTGCTGAGGTAATCCGCTTAGCCTGGGACGGCATAGAATTCACAATGAGATCGAAACCGAGATGTGCACCGCGTTTTGCAGCTGCGCCCGCACCGATGAAACAACTCCAAACAAATAAATTGGTTGTCAATTCCTCCGTAAAAGCAATGGACGTACTTAAGAGATAGCGCGACACCACATTGGCAAAGTTCAAGATCATCATAGCTCCAAGAGAAACTACCAAAAACCAGTCTTCCAAAGAATCGAAGACTTTCCAGAACAAAATCTCACCCCCGTGTTTACTCATAAAGCTGAAGAGAAAGTGGCCCGGCCAACAAGAGACAGGCCACCTTCTCGATACAAAATGCCTTTGTTATTTACCGGCAGCGATGAACATGTCCAGCAACGCTTTACCGATAATGGGTTCTTGTTCTTTATAAACAGCAGTCGTGGTACCCTGGAATACTTTGATTTGTTCCGGTGTCAGTACGTTGACCTGAAGACCGTTTTTCTTCTTCATATCTTCGAGTTGTTTGGCTTCATCCTCACGGGTCAGCTTAATATTGAGCGCCATTGCTTCCTCTGCTGATTGTTTCAGAATATCCTGTGTCGCTTTATCCATTGAATCATACAGTTTCTTGTTGATTCCAAGAACAAGCGGATCATAAGAATAGTTGCAAATTGTTAGATATTTCTGAACTTCTTGCAGTTTGCTTGTGTAGATAACTGAAATTGGATTTTCCTGTCCATCAATTGTTCCCTGCTGCAGCGCTGTGAAAACTTCCGAGAAACTCATCGCCGTTGGATCAGCTCCCATAGCTTTGAACAGGGAAATATACATTTTCATACCAGGGACCCGCATTTTCAGCCCTTTCATGTCTTCGGGCGAAGTCAGCGGCTTTTTGCTGTTGGTCCAGTGACGGAATCCGTTTTCGCCGAAAGCAAGTGGTTCGATCCCTTTTGCACGAACCAGCTTCTTGATTTCGTCGCCAGGAGCGCCCTTCATTGCCTTATCAACAGCAGCGTTGTTCGGCAGAATCCAAGGCATGCTTACAACAGCCAATTTGGGCTCGAGAACCGAGTAAATAATCGTAGAGTGAATGGAGGCTCCGGTTATGCCGGCAGCAACTTGTTCTATTCCTTTTTGTTGGTTGCCGCTTGAAAGTTGTTCATTGGGGAAAGTTGTGATTTCGACTTGACCCTTTGTACGCTCTTTAACGAGTTCAGCAAATTTTTTAGCAGCAATGTTCCATGGAGATGTATCTGCCGGGGTTGTTACACTCATTTTAATGCTGATTTTTTTCCCTTCTGCTTTTTTGGGATCTTCCTTCTTGCCTCCACAACCGGCAACTACTAGGGAAATTGCGGCCACGAGACACAGTACAAAAAATAGGCTTTTCTTCACAGACTAGTCCCCTCCTCCTGTTTTTTGAAACCTTAAGCCGATGCTTTACCGGCAGATCTCCTTGGTTGTCTTGACAATGTCATCCGTGGATATTCTGCACAGCCCTTCGAGCGCCGGACTGAACGGAATTGGCACAAACGGCGCTCCCAGACGTTTGATTGGCGCATCTAGCCAGTCTATCATTTCTTCTGCTACACAGGCGGACAACTCCGCTCCAACTCCGCCCTGTTTCACCGCTTCATGCACAATGACCAAGCGTTTGGTTTTGCGTACGGACTCAAATACCGTCTCTTTGTCCAGCGGGCTGATCGTTCGCAAGTCTATGCATTCCGCATTGACTCCTTCAGCAGCCAGCTTGTCCGCTGCCTCCAATACCCGGTTCATCATCATGGAATAAGATACAATCGTGACGTCCTTCCCGGGCCGGACTACATTCGCCTTGCCAATTGGCACGATGTATTCACCATCTGGAACCATTCCCTTGAGGGGAAACAGTGCCTTATGCTCAAAATACAGCACCGGATCATCGGAACGGATCGCAGCTTTCAACAATCCCTTCGCATCAGCCGGATTCGAAGGAATCACCACTTTGATGCCGGGAATATGCATGAACCAAGCTTCCACGCTTTGCGAGTGCTGGGCAGCCGCAGAACGAATCATACCGTCCGGTGCTCGCAGAACCAAAGGCACTTTGCACTGTGCCCCAAACATATAGCGAACTTTGGCCATCTGATTGAAAACTTCATCCATGCTTACCCCAATGAAATCGGCAAAATGCATGTCGGCCACCGGACGCATCCCGGCTAAAGCTGCGCCAACCGCTGCACCGACGATAGCAGTCTCAGATATAGGCGTATCTCGAACCCGTTCAATGCCAAATTGCTCCGGCAACCCCTTGAATTGTCCGAAAATTCCTCCCTGACGCGCAAGGTCTTCGCCCATGACAAAGACGCGTTCGTCACGCGCCATTTCTTCGCTCATTGCTTCCCTGGTTGCTTCTGAAAAGCTAATATTACGCATTTTACTTCACCCCGACTTCAACATAGTAGTCATTAAACAATTCGCTTTCGTCCGGGTATGGATCTTTTCTTGCATCTTCAACTGCAGTGGCAACTTCCTGCTCGACCTCTGAGTGAATTGTATCCATCTCTTTCTGGGTCATCCATTTCTTCGCCAATACAACCTTGGCAAAGTTTTTAATCGGATCATCACTTTCAAAATGTTCCTGAACTTCCTGCTTACTCCGGTACATTTCCGGATCGCCAACAAAGTGCCCTTTAACCCGGTACGTTTTAAACTCCAGCATGTAGGGGCCTTTGCCTGAACGAACATATTCAATGGCTATTTTTGAAGCTTCATTGACTGCAAACACATCATTGCCGTTCACTATGGCCGAAGGCATACCGTAGCCTTGTGCGCGGATCGACACGTCCGGAACAGAAGTCCCATAACTGGCCGGTGTTGTTGATGCATATTGATTATATTCGCAGACAAAAATCACCGGCAGCTTCCAGATTGCCGCCATATTCATGCCTTCATGCACTGTACCGCGGTTAGCGCCACCATCACCAAAGAACGTCGCGGCAATCTGACCGCTTTTTTTCATTTTAGCTGCCAGCCCCGCGCCGACCGCCAGGTTGATCCCGCCTCCCACAACGCCATTCGCGCCCAACATACCAACCGAAAAATCGGCGATATGCATTGACCCGCCCTTGCCTTTGCAATAGCCTGTTGATTTACCAAAAATTTCAGCCATCATCGGCTTGATTTGCGCACCTTTGCCAATGCAGTGCCCATGCCCGCGGTGCGTGCTGGTGATGTAATCTTCCTTGTCCATCTCTGTCAATAACCCTGCCGCAATGGCTTCTTCACCGATGTAAAGGTGCACAAATCCCGGCAACTCGCCGCCTAGAAAGCATTCTTGCACTTTCTCTTCAAACAGTCGAATTCGCACCATTGTTCGGTAAAAGTTTTTTAGAGTATCTTTCTTGTACGCCAATGTGTGTCCCCCCTTATGAATTTGCAGCATTATCACGCAACTCACAAAATATGCATGAACCATGCCAACTAAAGACTGTTCTTATAAAAAGCTTGCTTATAAAGGGGTTTACTAGAAATTACATTTGCGGCGTCTCGTAAAAAACCATTATTCCGTTCTGAAACAGGACACTACTGCTCCAAAACAGAACAGGGAGATTTTTTGGTATCAAGCTGATACTCTCGAATCTTGCCATAAAGGGTATTTCTGCCTACACCAAGCATTCGGGCGCTACGCGAAACATTCCATTGTGTTTTTTTTAATGTATCTTCAATTGCCACTCGCTCAATGTCGCGCAAAGATCGATTTTCCTGAAGGTTGCCACTGTTTCGAACAGAAAGATTCATCGGCAAATGTTGTTCGGTAATTTCCTCACCTTCGCAAAAATGAGCAGTTCTTTCAATAATATTCTCTAATTCCCTTGCATTTCCCGGCCATTCCTGACGTCGCAAAGCCGCAAGGGCAGCCTCCGAAAGTTTTTTCAACGGAACTCCAAGTTGCTCACATGTTTTCGCCATAAAATATATAGCCAGCCGTTCAACATCTTCGCGCCGATCACGCAACGGAGGAACATTAATTGGCAACACATTCAACCGATAATACAGATCCTGACGAAAACTGCCTTCACCGACGGCATGCAGCAAATCTCTATTGGTAGCTGCTATAACACGTACATCAACATCCATATACCGTGCTCCGCCTACTCGTAATATTCGCTTGTCCTGCAAAACTCGCAATATTTTTACCTGAACATCAAGCGACATTTCTCCGATCTCGTCCAAGAAAATCGTTCCTCCCTGTGCCAGTTCAAATTTCCCTGGACGTCCGCCCTGACGCGCGCCAGTAAAAGCCCCGTCTTCATAACCGAACAATTCGCTTTCTACCAGATCTCGCGGCAATGCCCCACAATTTATTGCCACAAAGGGCCCTTCTGATCTTGCACTTGCTTTGTGAATCGCTTGGGCCACCATTTCTTTTCCTGTTCCGCTCTCACCCTGAATCAATACTGTTGCCAAGCTATTGGCTGCAATTTTTGCCAAACGCTTTATCTCCATCATACAAGCGCTTTCCCCAACGATATCATCAAACGAAAACATTGCGGTTGCACCAACCATACGGTTTACCAGCTTTCTAACCTGCTTAATTTCACGGAAAATATCTACGACGCCTTCCATCTTGCCATCTTTCCCCCGCAAAGGGATAGCCGTTTTAATAAAATGTAGTGTTCCCCGCTTTGTTTCAATAAAAAACTCCTTGTCTGTGTATCCCTGGCCAGTTTCAAGAACTTTCAACACCACCGGCTTAAAGTCAACCAGTTCTTGAATATGCTTCCCAAGCGCCTCTGACCCATTCACGTTAAGAATTTTTGCTCCGGTTGGATTGATGAAAGTAACGATTCCCTGAGCATTAATCATAAGTAATCCATCCGACACAGAATTAATAATAGTTGCATGCAGACGGGCAGTATCTTCAAGCTGCTTCTGCGCTCGTCGTACCTTGATCGTGTTGTTGATCGCCGCGGCAGCGGAAACTACCATTCCAAGTGTATGAGAATGAACATTTTCCTTACTTCCAGTAACGCTCAATACACCCATAATTGCGCCTTGATCATCAGTCAATGGTGCGGCGGAACAGGTCCAATCTTCATAAGCTTTGCAAAAATGCTCTTTTCCGGCTACTTGTATCGGCCCATAACCAAGAAGCGTGAGCCCCAATGCTGAAGTTCCGACTAGTTCTTCTGTCCATTTTACGCCACAGGCATAATAACGCATCCAAGATGAATGTATCGCATTCATCTCGCCAATAACTTCTATAATGTATCCTTCTGCATTAAGTAACACAACCACAAATCCCGAACTAGCAACAAGCTCATAAAGACTGTGCATTAAGGGTTGCGCAGCAGCTATGAGTTCCTTGCTTTCTGACAATAATGCATCAAGGTCTTTTCCTGTAACGACCACCGCTGGATTCCAGTCGGTCTGCTCAATTCCATATTTGCGGCATCTTTCCCAGGATTCGTAAATTAATTTTTGTTTTTTTTCCACAATTTTTCCTTTCTTTTACACCGTGCTAATGCTTTTTGTGCATTTTTTGAACATATAGTTTTTTTAATATAGAAATTATTCTCTCTTTTTTAAAATTACCCTGCAATATCACTAGAACTGTTCATCTTTTTATCAGCATTATTTATTTACGCAATATCTTTTTCCATTTTTTTGTTTTTGTCCCAGAGTATGTTTTTTTATTCATCAATTATTAAAGCTTTCTATCTTTTATTTTTTCTCCGCCTTTTGTTTCATTTCTCTAGTAATTACTTATTTAACGGCGTTTTTATAGTACAGTTGAATAAAAAAAGTAGCGGCAATGATATATATCATTGCCGCTACTTTTTTTATTCAACTGTACTTCTATTTTCCGCCATCTTTTGAGAAAGCCCCAACTACTGCCTTAGCAACTTCTCCGGCACAGCGAGCATACAATAGCGCCGTTTCCATTGTCTCCTGCACTTTATCGGCAGTATCAGTAAAGTTGTCTTCCAATGTTGTTACTGCAGCGCTGGCGGTGTCAACGGTTTTGCGCACCCCTAACAGCACTTCATTGCTGTTTTCTAAAAGGTCTGGCAACACATCCAAGGTTGCCTCAACAGAATCCCTGTTTTCCTCAATCATCTCACTGACCTGCGTCACAACCTCAGCGATTTTTCGCAGAGCCGTAATGAGATAATAGCCGATAGCTAATGCAACGGCAAAAAGAATAAGCAACCCTACATCATAGAGGGAAAGGTACACAAAAACCCCTTCTTTCTGGTTGCGATGTCGTTTAACACAGCGTCTCTTGTTTTATTTTTTTTCCGCATCTTCCGAGGCAGGAGCTGCGTCTGTTTCCGTGCACCCGCACTGGCATTTTTCCATTTTTTGCTTAACTTGCACTTTTACTTCTTCAAGCTTTTCTTTGGCTTTTTCTGCAGCTTCTTTGGCGGCCAGAGCCAGTTCTTCGCGTGTTTCTTTACCTGATTTTGGTGCCAACAAAACTCCGGCAACGGCTCCGACGGTTGCACCAATCGCTGCTCCCACCGCAACATTTTTTAACGCTTTTTTTTGCGCTGCGGCTTTCCGCTGTCTTTTCGCTTTTTCAAACACTTCTAAAATGGCCATGTTAACACCTCCATAGTTGATATCTTTATCATACACTAAAATCCAGCAACAGGAAACATGTTTTGCCCTTTCCGTCTATGCACCAAACGCTTGAAGTTTAATGTCTTCTTTATCCAACGCTCTACGCAGCGCTTTTACCATATCTACTGCACCGGGAGTATCCCCGTGAACACAAATGGTTTGAGCTTCAATCGGAACTTCTTTGCCGGTAATGGAAATAACCGAATGGTCCTTAACCATCCTAACCACCCGAGTCACCACCTGAGTAATATCATGCACGACCGATCCGGCAACTTTGCGTGAAACTAATGTTCCTTCGTCGGTATACGCTCTGTCCGCAAAAGCCTCCTCCACAAAAGGTACTCCTTGCTGTTTTGCAGCAACAACCATCTGAGAATTAGCCAGACAAAGCATGTATAACGCTGGGTTAACCGCTTGAATCGCAGCAGCAATCGCCGTGGCAATCGATAGATCTTTCTCCGCCATATTATAAAGCGCGCCATGCGCCTTGACATGTTGCATTGCAACTCCTGTAGCCCTGCAAAAAGCATTCAATGCACCAATTTGATAAATAACGGCATTTTTTACTTCTTCTGGAGTCAAGGCCATCGTCCGGCGCCCAAAACCAACCAGATCAGGGAACCCGGGATGGGCACCAATAGCAATTCTATGTTTATGAGCAAGCATTACTGTTTTTGACATATTATCTGGGTCTGAAGCATGAAAGCCGCACGCTACATTAATTGACGTAACATAGGGCATTGCCAACTCATCATATCCGAGCACATAGGTTCCATAGCTTTCTCCCATGTCACAGTTCAAATCAATTGTTTTCATTTTATTGCACCTCTTCAATTTCAATCAGATATTTTTCCCCAAGGATCTCCATACTCAGTTTCCGCCTACCTGCGCTAGTTGTTAAAACTTCTTTTTGTCCAGCCGCAACACATTTTGCCGCAGCACGATATACATTTCTTTCAGCTGACAACGCCTGTACTGCATCAGTTTCCGAGCATTGAGAAAAACATACAATATTTTGCGGTTTTGCCTGCGCCAACCGCCAAAGATCCGCACCTATGACTGTGGCAATCTTAGCATATCCGCCTGTCGTACCACACTCTGCCATCATAATAATCGGCTGCCCGCTTCCCGGAACTTGCACCGCTCCTCGACCTAATGCATCGGAGATTATATCTGCCTTGTCTAAGTGTTTGATCACCGGGCCTTCCAATCGATATCCCATTCGATCCGCATCATCCGTAACCTGATACTTACTTTGTAAGAAAGTTTCAATCCCTTCAGGTAGAAAAAGATCATCTTGCGGTCCTAGCAAGACTCTAAGGTCAATTTTTTCATGGTATTCGGGGATATAAGAGGCATCTAAATGCACCGGCCCTGCGGAAAGCGGAGGACTCTCTCCTTGTGGAATCAAGTCGCCTATCTTCAATTGTCTTCCCTCAACCCCTCCTATACCAGCACGGATATAAGTTGCGCGGCTCCCCATTATTATTGGAACATTAAATCCTCCGCTCACGGCCAGATAACCTCTACAACCAGTTTTCGCATAACCGGTTTCAAGAATATCTCCCGGGGACACGTCGATAGCCGACCAATTTTCGATGATAGATCCATTTATTTGCGGATTCATGTTCGCACCGCAAACAGAAATACGACAGTTTTGTTCAAAACGAAAAGAAGCACCAATCAATGTCATCTCAATGACTGCGGCACTTAAAGGATTCCCGCAGAGTAAATTAGCAATTCGCGCCGCGTATCGGTCCATCACTCCAGCTCGTGGCATTCCAAAAGCCAAAAAATTTTGTCGTCCTTCATCCTGAACTGTGCTCAAAAGCCCTGGCTTTAAAACCGTGATCATTTGCCCGCCTCCTTTTTTGATATTGTTTGCGGACAAAAACGCCCTTGCGCAACCTCTTGTTGTATATGAACATATTCTAAAGCAGAGATCGGTTCAAATTGCAAAAAATCTCCTGCAGCATATAAAAAAGGCTGTTGTACGCTTGGATTAAATACTTTGAGCGGCGTACGTCCAATCAATTGCCATCCCCCCGGACTTTCTATTGGATATAATCCAGTTTGTGTTCCCGCAATTCCCACCGAACCAGCTGGAATTTTTGTGCGAGGAGTATTGAGCCGTGGAGCTGCAATTTTTTCTGACATTCCTCCCAAATATGGAAATCCAGGTGTGAATCCAAGCATATATATTCTATATGCAACAGACGAGTGAATATGAATTACTTCTTCTATGTCAAGATTATTATGCTTAGCAACAGCCTCTATGTCTGGCCCCGCTTCTCCGCCATACAGTGTAGGAACCACTACCGTTTTTGATCCAGTCGCTTCAGATTGTTCCTCTGGCATTGTTGCAACAATATCTTTAATTCTATTTATCAGTTCATTTCGAGCGATCTGCAAAGGATCAAAAAACACCAACAAGGAACAATACGTTGGAATTACCGTTTCAATTAGATGAGAGTATTTCGTTTGAATCAGTTGCGATAGCTCCTGCACTCGAGTGTTCACTTTTGGATCTATTTTATTGCCCAACTCGACAACCAATCCCGTTTCACCCTGTATCAGAAATCTTATTTTTTCCATCCCGGTATCCCCTTTCCGCCACTACTGTTCCGTCATTAATTTCTTCGACAAACAGTTGAGGTTTCCCTGTTGCGCAAATATACTTTTCCAGAAGAGATTTGGTGAATAATTTTTCTTTGAATTTATTAGAATTTCCCGGGAAATAATGAAACAATCCAAGACCATAGCGTTTTCCACATTGCTTTTTTCTGAAATACATGGTTACTTAAACAGCAAAGCCCTTCCGCTTTTTCGGAAGGGCTTTGCTGCTAAAGTAACCGGCGACGTCCTATTCTCCCAGGCCGTTTCCAACCAAGTACCTTCGGCGCATAGGGGCTTAACT
>Ga0316604_10001759_pt1 | contig 18078 bp, 22 predicted proteins | sample OWC_soil_day20_C_FD_207650 | JGI IMG/M metagenome (GOLD analysis project Ga0316604, IMG submission 207650) | Wetland soil microbial communities from Old Woman Creek delta, Ohio, United States - OWC_soil_day20_CT | ecosystem: Environmental > Terrestrial > Soil > Wetlands | place: USA: Ohio... | reverse complement strand
GCTGGCGGTCCTCTGGATCGTTTTCATGGTCGATACGACCACGAGCTATCGCTACTTCTACATCCTGTTTTTGCCGCTGGTATGGGCGGCGTCGCGGCAGGGCCTGATCGGGGCGGTATTCAGCGTCTCGATCTTGCAGGCAGGTCTGGCTGTCGCAGGGTTTCATCAGTATCTGGCGGACATTTCACTGTTCGAGCTGCAGCTCCGCGCCTTTGTCATTGCGCTGGTGGGCTTCATCATCGGCGTGGCAATCGACGAGCAGCAGCGTTCCGCAGCCGAGTTGCGCCAGACCGCAAGGCTGGTCGTCGCCGGTGAAATGGCCGGCGCGCTGGCGCACGAGGTAAACCAGCCGTTGACGGCGCTCTCCGCTTATGCGGCAGCCTGCGAGAGGCTGATCGGCCATCCTGAAAAGACCACGCAGCTTGGGGAAGTCCTGCAGCGATTGTCGAATGAAGTTCAGCGCCTGTCGAATGTCATCCGGCGGCTGCGCGATTTCTTCCGGACCGGGGCGACCGTGCTCGAACCGGTACCGCTGCGCGATCTGATGAGGGACGTCTGCGCACCTTTCCAGGACCAGGCGCGCCAGTCCGGGATCGGTTTTCACATCGATCCGTTGCCGGATGTCGAGCTTCTGCTTGACCGGCTCCAGGTCGAGATCGTATTCAGGAATCTGCTGATGAATGCGTTCGAGGCGGTAACGGAACTCTCGCGGGCGCATCAACCGGCCCATGCTCCGGAGATTCGCATCCTGAGCCGCCTGTCCGTCAAAAAGCTGACCATTGATGTCGTGGACAACGGGCCGGGCGTGCCGGAAGACTCGCTGGAACAGGTTTTCGAACCCTTCGCCTCGACCAAGTCCAGCGGGTTGGGCCTGGGGCTGGCGATCAGCCGCGCCATCGCCGAGGCGCACGGCGGCTCTCTGGCCATTTTTAGCAGGCATGCCCCCGGCGGCAGGGGAGTGTGCTTTCGGCTCGAATTGCCCCTGGATGCCGGAGAAGGAGGAATCCGTGAGTAATACCGTCTTTATCGTCGATGACGATGCGTCCGTCCGGGACTCGCTCTCGCTGCTCCTCGGTTTGCGCGGATACCGGACCATCCTCTTTGCCGACGCGGAAAGCTTTCTCGGCGCGTACCGGTCGGACTGGCGTGGCTGCGTGCTGCTGGATCTGAGAATGCAGGGAATGGATGGGCTGGCCCTTCAGCGCACCCTGCGCGAACGGGGGGTGACGCTGCCGGTTATCATCGTCACCGGCCACGGCGACGTGCGTTCCGCGCGAGAGGCGTTTCGCCAGTTTGCCGTCGATTTCCTTGAGAAACCGGTCGACGAGCGCCATCTGGTCGCCGCCATCGAAGAGGCATTCGCCCAGCAAAGCGCCGAACTGAAGCACTTGCAGCAGACGCAGGATTTCCTCGCGAGGATGGCGACTCTGACACCCCGCGAGAAGGAAGTCCTTCAATGGGTGATCGCCGGACGCCACAACCGGGAAATCGCGGAAATATTGGACATCAGCGTTCGGACCGTCGAGGTGCACAAGGCGAGAATGATGTCCAAGCTGGACGCATCCAGTATTCCACAACTGATGCGGATGAGTCTTGGCACCTTGGAGCATCGCGAGCGGTGATGCCTCGGTTGGGCGAGCGCGCCCTGTGGCCGTTATGGCGGACGGGGCGGCGGCAAGGGCGTGGGCTCGACCCGGCCCGTGAAACGGTCAGGGAGCGGGTCTGGCGATCCAGTCCGTCATGAGCCTGACGGTCGATTTCTCGGCGCCGATAAAGCCGTGGTAATGCAGGGGTTCGCACGGATCGCCCTCCGGCTCGCCGGCTTCGCTCACCATGACCAGTCTTTTTACCGGCGCGTTCGTCAGGGCGCGGAGAATGGCAGGAACCTCATGCGGCGCGCATACCCTGCATTGGTCATTCGCATGATGAACGACGAGGACGGGTATGCGGATGGCGGCAAGGTCCTGCGTCGGAACCGCGCCGGTCTTCTTGTAACTGACCACGCTCGATGTCAGGACGATTCCTGCGAGGCTGTCGTTGCCGAAGGCAATGGCCGCAGCCGTTGCGGACACGGTGCCCCTGCTGGTGCCCGCCAGCCATACCGGCAGGCCCGAGTCTTTTTTCACGTACTGGACCACTGTCTTGATGTCTTGCATGTGCTCCGGCGAGATCCGGTCCGCGTAATCCAGATCGTTCTTGTCGGACGGTTTGCCCATCACCGCCACGTTCAATCCGGCATCGGCAAAATAGTCTCGGGACCGGATGAGAAAATTCCTGCCCATGGGCTTGCCGTCCCGGATTTGCCCCAGGCCGCCCGCACCGCCGGGAAGGAGTATCACGGTTGCCTTTGCCCCGTCCCGTGTCATGTAGAAGACGGGAACCGTTACCCCGGTGCGTGTCCGGATGTCGATCATCCGCTCGGCGGCAAAGGCGGGGAGGGTGAGAGCTGCTGCCAGCAAAATCATCAGGATGCGCATATCGATTCTTTCGACTCGTCAACAATAAGCAATCATGGTTCGTTTGCGACCTGACTGCAACTCACGGCAATCCATCGCGATAAAAAATGGCTGGCATTGGCGCAACGAAAAAAGCCCGGTCGGCCGGACCGGGCCTTCGACGTGCACTTTCCGATGGATCGAGGTGGCTTGCCGTCTCACTGTGGCAGTGCCATAACGGAAAAAGTGCTTCTCTTTTTATACGGGCGGCATGCCGAACCGGTTTTCCTGCTCGTCGCCTTTGCAGGCCAGCCAGTAAAGCACGAAAAAGATGCCGATGATGGTGAAGTAGAGAAGCTGCCGCCAGCCGCTGCGGTTGGTGTCATGCAGCCGTCGCGTGGCGGCGGCAAGGGCGGGAATCATCAGCACGAGGTTGACCACCGTGGAAAGGACGCGCGTCCGGTCGACCAGCATCGCTCCCCAGCTGAGAAGGAGGCAAAACAGATAAAACCACCAGTATTCCGCTCTTGAAGCGCGGCCTTTAAAGGTTGCGAACTTGGAAAAGCAGGTGGAGATGGCCTTGCCGAATATCATCGGTTCGGCGGCGGGGCCTGAAGCGGGCATGGCATACGTACCAAATGTCGTCTCGACGCGGGTACCGCAGCTTCCGCAGAATTGGGCTCCATCAGGGTTCTCTTTGCCGCATTTTGTACAAAACATAGGCTTCCTTTATAAGAGTGCTGCCGGTTGTGCTTGAGGGTGAATCGTTATTCGCCAGGCGTGCCTTCCTGGTGTGTCCGCACATGGCATGGTGGGACCCTTGTACGGTAAATCGGAGCCAAGGAATATTTGCACGATTTTCTTTGGCGAAATAGTACTACATGACAAGATGCCAATGGCACGGATGCTTACCCATTTTGTGGTTATTTCCTGACAGTGCTGGATGGGCGGGCAGGGTGTATCGGACGTGCAACAGGAAGCAGCCCGTATCAAGAGACTATCCGTCTGGAACGGGAGCGCAGGCCACCGAGCTGCAAGACGCGGTTATCCGGTTATTCCTGCGGCTTTTTATGGGGTGCGGCAAGCCGATCATGCTATCGACTGGTTGATCATTCTTGGCAGCCTTTCCGGAACCGGATAGGCTGTCGCTACTGTTTCGATTTTGCCATGTGGGTTGGGCGTGCCGGGGCATGAAGCGCGTTCATCGCGTCACTGCCTGAAACTTTGCCATAAGGAGCCTTTACCTTGAAAAAATGGGCCATTTTCGTGTTTGCCGGAATCCAGTTCATGTGCCCGGCGGCGGCTGCCGACATGCCAAAGGAATTGATTGGAAATTACAACGAAATAAGCGACAAGACGCTATGCGGCAAGGAACAGGATTTCATGCTGCAAATAAAACAGCAAGAAGTCACGTTTGGACTGGAAGTGATTTGCAAACCGGGTAACGTGGTCAAGGAAGGTAAGGGCAACTACACGATCGAACTGACCTGCAACCACGAAGATCAGGAAACTGCCGATACGTCCACCTTTTCCCTGAAAGGAAAGACCCTGGAGGTAAATGATCCCACGGAATCCGGGAGTGCCGTGTTCATCCGGTGCGATCCATGAGCCAGTCGGCGCAATAAAAAAGCTCACCACATGGTGAGCTTTGTTTATGTTACGGCTTGCGTTTCCGCTTCTTCTCGCCGTAGTAGTTGATGTAGAAAATGTTTCCTATGGCCATCAAGGCCAGTGCGATGAGTATGTTCATCATGATTTCACCTCATGTTGACATTCTATCACTTTGCCGGAAAGTCCGCCTGATCTGCCGCAAACGGACGGCCTGTTGCCGCGCATGGATGAGACGGGCCCGATACCCGTGCGCGATGATCATGGCGGCTGGCGTTTTCCGTCCATTCCTTGTCAGTGCGTCCAGAATCGCTTCTATCGCTCTATCCCGCATCGCCGCGGATTCGGTTGTGGCTGCCCGTCCGGATCGCCGTTACCGCTGTCGAACCGTCAACCAGTGACGCATTGAAAAAGGAAACGTATCAGGTCGTATGATGCAACCGTTTGTTGCCTGAATGGCCACTGACGGGGTGATATCGGAAATAGTCCTGAAGGAGGACTGATCCATTCAGGAAGGATGAGCCATGAATACATGCGATGGAACAGGCGCCCGCAAATGAGTCGCGGGGCGCCAGCATCATTTCGCGTTTTTCAGCTGCTGCGCATTCCGGAGAAAGAATTGCTTGTCGTCCTCGGAGAAGAGAGCGAGCTGGTCGAGGGCGGCCTGCGTGCCGTTCTTGTAAAACACGGTGAACCTGAAAATGAAAGCCGAGTATTTTTTCGCTTCCAGCCAGGCGTTGCTGCTGCCGGTCGGGTCGCCATTTTCGATCTGCCCGATCCAGCTGCCGTTTTTCAGCTTGGGATGATCGTCTTTAATGAGCAGGATGGCCGGGTCGCTCGGAAAGACGTTCTCGACCGTGATTTTGGCTATCGCGTCGTTCGTTTTTGACTTGAAGCCGAACGACCAGATCAGGGCCGGTGCCTTGCTGTTTTGTCGTGACGGGCCGATCAGGACGGATGCGGCGGTAATCTTGATCTTGTCGTTTTCGGCTGCCAGGGCGCCGCGGTCGGAGACTTTGACCGATATCGTCTTGCCGCCGGCAATCTTGAACGGGATTTCCTTGATGTCTGTATTCTGGCAGATGCCGAATACGGGCGTAAGAAGAAACAATGCAAGCAGAAGCGAACTGACCGATTTCATTCAGATACTCCGGTTGTGGAACAGAACGGGAACAGAAAGTCGTCCGGCTTGTCACAAGCCGGACTGATGCATGATACCCCTGATTCACGCATTGCAGAAGAGCGTGCCAATGGTCAACCATTTCAAAAATCCGGTCGGATTCAGCCGTTAGCTTGCCGGGACGGGCGACCGTGTTCCTTCCGAAGTATCACGCTATCGGCTTGACCGTATACCTCAGAACGGTTTTCAGTTCGGCCGGCTCGACTTTTCTGGCATCGGAAAGATAAATCTCCCTGTGTCTTGAAGACCCTATTTCAAGGCGGTTATCCGCGATGAAATCCTTCATGATCCTGAAACTGCGCGGCTCGTCGTCGTATGGTCCGACATGAAGCATCTGCACGGACAACCCATCTTCAATCGTGTCGAACACCACCTCGTCCAGCAAGGGATGCGGTTTTTTCTTCCTGACGGTTTCAAACGCCCTGTCTGCGACATCCCGGGTGACAAAGCCGGGCTGCCTGATCATGACGGTATAGAGAAACTCGTCCTTGCTCATCGTCCCGGATTTTTTTCCTTCCTTGGTCAGATCCCACAATCCTTCCAGAGGATAGACCGTGTAGTCAACGTATCCTTCCGGGGTATAGCCCTGTTTCGGCATCATCCTGACGGCGTAAGACAGCGAATAAAGAACGTTTATTTTTTCGGTGAAAGCGTCGTCGTTCGGGTCGCCTTTCCCGTTCAGCATGAAAAACGTCTGTTTGGGGATGGTGACGACCTCGGGTATTTCCTTGGGCAGATACAACTTCTTTTCTTCTTTTTTCCACGCATGCTTCATCTGGAATTTCCCTGGTGCTTTTTGTGAAGGATCGTATGCTCTTCGCGAGCACATGAAGGAAGGCTGGTACATGGCCCTTGTACTCTTAACATCATTTTTCATTTGCGTGAAATAGCAGACCTCGGATTATCAGCCTGCCGCGCGAAGGAAGCAATGCGCTGTCCGGGTTTGTCCGACACGAGCGTACAGATGGCGATCTGGCAGTCGATTGAAGCGCTTGCCGTCGTGATATAGAAGTTGCGCTCGTACAACAAAAGTGGGTACGATTACGGCGTTGCCGGACTCGATAAACACAGGTTATTCAAGCCTTGTTGCGGATGGATGAGGACTACCTTGCCCGTAGCGATTCAATCATCAGGCGAAATATCAATGTCTTACGCGGTTGTCCGGATTACCACTTTTAGGGAGGATTACTTTAGAATCAAAATTCCTGATCCGAATAAAGACTCTGAAAATGCTATCCGTTTTGCGATTTTTGTGGAAAAAACCCAAACAGTTTTTTACTCCCAGTTCTGAACTCTTTGATTCAATGGTTGGCGAAGGGGCTGAGGTCCACGGCCGGCTGGTCGCCAGCAAAAGTATCCGTATTGATGGTTCTGTATATGGAAGTGTGGAGATACCGGACGGTGAACGAAACGTGACTGTCGCTATTGGAGTCAACGGAAAAGTGTTTGGTGATATCAAGTCTTATCGTGTTTTGGTCGCAGGCATGGTTGAAGGAAAAATATATGCCACCGAACGGGTCGAATTGCATAAACAGGCCAGTGTGAAGGGGGATATCACCTATAATGATATCGGCATAGAACCTGGAGCACAGGTTGTAGGATTTGTGATGAAACGAGTCGGCAAAAAAAATGAGCCCGCTGATGCCGACAACGTGGTTGTAACAAAATTCAGCAAGCTCGAAGTGAAATAAATAAATCGGCAAGCTAAAACATAAATAAAAAAACGGCGAGCCGGAAATTAAATAAAAACTGGGGGGTTTAATGGCTGAAGAAAATCAAAATGGTTGCTTGATCGTAGGAGAGGGAGTTTCTTTATCCGGGAAATTTGTTGTGCCCGATGTGGCGTCTATCTCCGGGAAAATCGATGGCGAGCTGTCCGCTCGTGAAATCATCGTCGGAGCCAGCGGTGTGCTGAACGGCAAAATCACCGGGGATGTCATGGATATACGCGGTGAAGTTCATCAGGATCTGATTTCCAATAAGTCGTTGTTGATTCGTTCCACCGGGCGCGTGACCGGAAATATCAGCTATGTCGAATTAGAGATTGAAAAGGGCGGCGATATCCACGGTACATTGATCAAGCTGGAAAACAAAGCCCAGGTCTAATTGGAGATACGCATGTTTGGCAAGAAAAAGGTTGAAAACGACAACACACCTTTGTCGAATGCGAACCCTGAACAGAGTTCGAACGACATCCCCGAGAAAACGTCGAATGAAGTCCCCGAGAAAGCTCCCCGAGAAGTACGCGATATCAGAGTCAATGCCATGAATCTGAAGGCCCCCAAAATCATCAAGCCATCCATCGTCAGCGAAGGTTTTGAATTTACGGGCGATATCAACAAGCCCGATGGTCCCCTGAATGTTGACGGCATTCTTTCCGGAACGATCAACGTAGATAGTCTTTCAATCGGTGTAAACGGTGTAGTCGATGGCGTGATTACCGCTAGGTCGATTATCGTCAAGGGCAAACTGTCCGGGCAAATCTGCTGTTCGGAAATTCTGGTTGGCGGGTTTTCGGTGGTTGAAGGGGAGTTGACCTATTCATCCATCACTATCCAGCGCGGCGGCGTTTTAAAGGGCGAGCTGCGCAAGGTCAGGCCCACTACACAGCACCCCGGCCACCATGACATGTCCGATGTTCCCACATTGATGCCGGATGTTTTCGTTGATATGAAGGTTGAGTCCAGTCTTGATACGTCGGACGGACTTGGCCCTGATACCAAGTAAACCGGATCTGCCGCCTCTCATTACCACCCGGTAACCGGACGCTCTGCGCGTCCGGGAGGCGGCGGGATGGACGTTTAGCTGGAATACGATTCCGCACGCTGGTGATGCGGAAGGGGAGCGGCAGCGCGTGCAGTGCCGTGCCTGTCCTCGCAGCGTCCCCCTGTCGACAATCCTTCCATACGATTCCGCATCAGAAGCGCAAAACCCGGCCCGATCGAATGGGGCCGGTGCTTGAATCAGTCTCTGGATTTTCCGGGATGGGATTCGGGTTCCGGAATCAATTTCCCGCGATCATCCCTGCAGGATCGATTTTGGTGTCTGCGCGGAACAGGCCGCCGTCTCTCATGACTTCGTAATGCAGGTGCGGACCGGTAGACCGTCCCGTGCTGCCGACTTTGGCGATGGGGTCGCCGCGCTTGACCGTCTGCCCGGTTTCAACCAGGAGTTCGGAAGCGTGGGCATACCGGGTTTTGTAGCCGCCTTTGTGGGTAATCTCCACCAGGTTGCCATAGTCTTCGGTATGCTCCGCCCTGGTCACTTTTCCATGCCCCGTGGCGACGATGGTCGTACCTGTCTCGGCGGCGAAATCCAGGCCCTCATGGCGCGCGAGCCGATTGGTGAATGGGTCGACGCGTGCACCAAACGTGCTGGCAAGCCTGTAAGAGCCCTCGATGGGAAGGCCATATGGCAGAGTGTCTATCCATGCGAGCTGCTTTTCCCAGCCGGCGCGGATATCCTGAATGCTTTTCCTGAAGTTGCTGATGCCGTGAGACGCTTCATCAATCGCCTCATGCAGGTCCAGGCTGGCCGACTTGAGCGGCACGTTCGGTCCGCCGATACCCTTGCCTACATCCTTGTTGTTGGCATTGTTGCGCGCGGCTCTCGGAATGGCCAATTGAGCAAACTTATTTTTTTCCTCGTTAAGCTGGTTCACTTCCGTGGCCATATCGCCTATTTGCCCGTTCAGCTTGTCGAGTTCTGCGCGGTATTCGCCTTTGATTTCTTCAAGTTCGCTTTCGGTGACCACGCCACCCATGGCGCGAACCATTTTCGGCGTTTTTTGAATAGCGATCCGAATGCCGATGAAATTCATGACTGCGCCCAGCAGAACAAAGAAAAGCGCTGCGGAAACGACCCCTATCAGGATGGTTTTCAGCGTAACGGGTATTTGTTTGATCCGGCCTGTCGATCCGGAAATCCACATCAGTTGCATGTTGGGCTATAGGGGAAAATTGCTAAGTTATATTCATCAAATGTCAATAATTTCCGTAGCGTAATATCCACAGCCATTGCTGTCAAGAAAGCGTGCTGTAAAGAAACGTAACAACTCTTGATTTTTGCATGCAAGGATGCAGCTGGCCCCGGAAGAATCGAACCGGAAGGCGTGGAAACAGGCGACCAGTCAAGTGGTTTTCAGTTCTGTACGAGGCGCGGATTTGATGCCGGGACTGTCGGCTTGCCCGGCGGGTCCGTCATGGATCACACGTGCTTCTATTTGGCTGGTTTCCCCTCGGAAAAATTGCTTGCAGAATAATAAATTATCGTTATGATCTTGTGAATATTTCTTAACCACAACATAAGCAAGAATGGTCAAATACGCTTTCCTTGTTCTTGCCGCTCTTTTCATAAACGGCTGCGCATCAAGCAACTATACGGTCGACGATGGCAGTCCCGTCGATGAGAAGCTGCTGGCCGGTATCCGCACTTTCGGCAAAGGTCACCAGCTCTTGCGGCCGCACATCATCAAGTCGGCCGATTTAAAGGATAAGGACTGCGACAAGCAGTATGAGCTGCCTTTCGTGGCCGTTTCTTCCTATGATCTGCCGAAAGAGAAAAAGATTGCCTGGGTAAGGGGGCTGGGTGTCGATGAACGGCTTACCGTGATCGCGGCAACTCCCGAGTCGGGCCTGATGCCGGGCGAGCATATCGAGAAGATTGATGGCTACAGCAAGGAAGATACCGCGAAAATGCTTGCCAGGCTTTATGATCTTCGTGATGACGGTGACCCGTTCGACATGCAAATGGCAAGCGGAAGAACCGTCAAGATCAATCCCGTCGAGGTATGCCGCGGTTATGTCGATATCGCCGCCCCGGATTATGACGGCCCGCAGTCCTATCATTGGCTCCGCAGCGAGCATCCGCTCCAGGTTTTCACTCAGGACATGACGCCCGATGAGGCGATGTGGATCGTTTTGTGGACGCAGGGCCTCTCCGAAGAGGCCGGAGCGCGCATGAAGACATATCACTACGGGATGAAAGTGGTGAAGACCGGCATAACGGTCGCCAGCCTGGCAAGCGGCATCGGCGCGGTGGCGAACGCTGCGCAGACGGCGGCAACGCAGACGGCGGCCTCCGCTGCGGCAGCGCAGGCAGGCAAAACGGCTGCCCAGGCCGCCACGCAAGCGGCTGCCGAAGCGGCCGCCAAAGCGGCGCTGGAGCAGGCGAAGCAGAAACTGATCGACAGGATTCAGACGGCGGCGATCAGCCAGGCGCAGGACGTTGCCGTCACGTCGATTGCTGCGGCGACTATTTTCAAGGAGAGCCTGTCGGGCGTCTCATGGGTGGCCGGGACAGGCTTCTATATGGCGGACAAATGGGCAATCGATCGTATGGAAAAACTCGGATATGACCCGATTGCCGGGTTTACGCTCCATTTCAAGCTCGCTTCCAACTCGCTGGCGCAGAATGCGCTTGTCTACGATGAGGAACGCCTGGGACTGATGAAGGATCATGCCAAAAAGATGGGTTTCGAGGAAAGAGCGCTGTTTGCCTTGACCGGCCCGACCGGGATGATTACGACGGCGGATGTGGTCGTGACCACGTTGCCTGCCGCGGCGGAAAAAGCCCTGCCCGGGGCAAAGCAGGCCGATGCCTCAAATCAAGTAAAGCGCTCCCAGGCCGGAAGCAACCTTGAATGCCATGATGCGGGCCAGACCTGCAAGAACGGACCAGGCAGCTTGAAGACGTTGACGTCCGCCCCTGCAGCGCAAGATCCGAGGCAGGGAGCGGCCATACCAAAAAAGAATGAATCCGGTCAGTCCGTTTCCACTATCTGATGGATAGGCTGAATCGCTCCGGAATGGCCAGATACAATCCAGCCGCCAGGAAGACGGTCCTCGAACTCGGCTACGACACGTTGCTGATGTGTTCATGGCGTCATGGGGATTGCGGAGCATCCGGGGGTAGCCGCCGGAGCCGTTTCCGGCCTCGTTTCGGCGCGTATCCTTTTTCCCGCTCCCATCTCCGGGAGAAGCGCCAGGTCACTTCATGACCGTTGCAGTGCTTGCTGTTCGCGATGCCTCAGCTTCATCACGGTTCCTGATGCGCGTACTGTAACCGGCACAAATCACGGGAATTTTTTCGCAGCCATAAAACGGTAGAAAAGGCAGCGCGTCTGTCGCAACACTCACGCGCCAGCGGTGGTGAGGCCATCCGGTCGTCTCACGGAATGCGGCGCTCCCAAGAGGATGGTGGGCGTCCGGGACGTGCCGTGGACCGCGTTGTGTCCGCTTTGCCGCGCGCCCTCTCGTCCCTCCCTGCCTGAACCCGTGCTGTAAGACAGCATCGGTCGCGATCCGTCAATGTGCGGGTCATCCCGCCGGTTGGGTGAGGCCAAGATTGTCGGGGGTGTTACAGGATTTATTGCGTATAAGCAACACATTGTCAGGTGTGCGGATGATCGTTTACGGCTGGGAAGGAGCGGCAGGAAAGAAAGGAAATGCGCACGAGGCCGTACGCATTGGCAGTTAGCGCCACTCGCCGGATTCGAATGCCTGCCTGGCCAGTTTGCGGATGATGCGCCAGTGGATGGGAGAGCCGGGGAAGGGTACGCCATCCATGCTGCCACGTGACAGTTCGCGCAACAGTTCGTTGACGTCGCCGTTGCCGTCCGAATCCGCCAGCGCGCCGCATCCTACCGACGTCAGCCATGCCTCCGCTCCCCCTTGGCTGGTCGCGAATTCATTCATGAAACATTCCGCGTGCCAGTCGGCGAACGCTTCCGTCTTGTAGCAGGGTTCCGGGGTGCGGGGGTCGTGCGGATGGCCCGTGCACGGGCCGCATGTCTCCAGGTCTCCAGGCCCGTACGAAGTGAATCGCATGCAGACCTCCTGTTGCAAATTTGATAATGGTACTTTATCAAATAGCTTGCATTCGATCAAGTCGGGCTGAATCAGTTTGATGATCTTGACTTGACGCAAGTCAATATTTCACAAAATCATAGGTAAGAATCAACCTTGCTGTGTTGTAAGAAAACGTCGTATGTGCCGAAGAAGCCTTGTCGCCGGATTTGAGTAACTTCCCTGACGAATTGCGCAAAAGGATGAAAAAGTTGGTTACAAATAGGAAATGTTATGCATATTCTATTAGAATAGAGATTTTCCTTACGCGCCATGTACGAATATGAAAGACGAGCCCAGCTTGAATCCTGTTGAGTTCGACCCGAATCTCCTGCTGGATGGTTTGCGTCAGAAATATAGACTGAAAAACGATGCCGCGCTGTCGCGTTACCTTCAGGTAACGCCGTCAGTGATCAGTCGCCTGCGGTGCCGCAAGTCGCAAATAACCTGCGCCGTGCTGATCTGCATACATGAGTCGACCGGTTTGAGCATACGTGAATTGCGCGCCATGATGGGAGACAATCGGCCTTTTTGCCTACTCGGCAAAAACCATGTGTCCGGGAGAGCGGCGAGAACGAAGAACTCGCTCGACGAATAGCCCTGGCCGGCCAGCCTGGCCGGTTCGAAAAAAAGCCACCGCATCGGCGGTGGCCAAAGATGACAATAAGCTGGTGCCCTCAATAGGACTTATTGCCTGTTGATCATTATATTGTGGGAATAGCCCTACGGCTTTGCACGCTCTCAAAATGCCTTGCTTTCTCGTCAAAAAACCTGATTTTGTTGTCAGTCAGCAACCTCGCATCCCACTCCGGTTCGTTTGGTGCCTCCGGCATACGCCGCCGCCAGCCGGATGTCGTGCCGCGCCGGCCATTCTTCTCCCTTATATCCGTTCCGTCACTACACGAGTTGTCGCGGACTTTACCCGTTCCTGAGCACTGGATACGCATGATTTGTCTGTCGCTTGCATGACGCGGCCCGTATGCATGCTGTCATGCATGCCGGCAGGCACTGGCCGTATCCCCGGGAGGTCGGAGAAAGGCTGGGCCCGTGGCGGCACCTCGATGGGGATGGTATCGACCCTTGTGGGGAACCGGCCGACGGCACCTTTTCGCCTCTCCTTATCAGGCTGCATTCATGCTGCCGCCCACTGGCATCAAGTGTTGCTTGCAAGAGACAATATTGGGCAATCCAGCCTCTGCATGGATGACAACTGTTGATAATTATCAAATGGGAAATCAGCCTGCGAATATTAAATTATTGACAACAAATGTTGCGGGGTTGATAATATATGAAATTGAATATCATATTTGATATTCGGGCCGATTTGTCGCCACCGTGTGAGCTGGAACCATGAACGCAGACCCCAATTTGCAGAACTTGATTCAGGCGTACAAGGACATGACGCCAAGGGCGCAAGCGCTCCTGGTGGATATCTCCAGGCGGATGGCAAAGAAAGTGCCGAAGCGAAAGGCGCCGCTAGCTCTTGTTATATTTCAGAAGGCGCGAGTCGGCCGGTAGGGTCGCGGCCGCATCGGCGGCGCACTCGATGGCTGCGCGGCCTTCGATAGCCGCTTCACGATAGGACGTAAGAAGGGAAAGTTCCTTTTGCGTCACGTAAACCAGATGGACGCGGTCGAGCTTTTCGGTGACGGATGCATGCGAAGAGTCGAGATAGCCGATTTCCTTGCCGCAGGCCTGTTCGATGCGCCGCGCCAAGTTGTTGCCGATGTTGCGGGAAGGGTTCCGGCCGATCGTCTGGTTCATCTGCGAGTCGGAGATGCCAAGGCGACGAGCCAGCTCGGCATGGCCGCCTATCTGGCTGGCCAGTTCCCTGGCGTTCTCGCGACGAATGTTGGCGACGGTATTCATGAAGTGGCAATGCGAAATATCACGTCAAGCAATATTGTGGCAATAATGAACTTTTTTGCATACTCAATTTGATAAACGTATGAGGTTGCGCAACACTTATCTAAATGATATAGTAACTTAATCAATTTGTCGTACTGTACTACAGGACGACAGGTTGCACCAGACCGGCGCGCTTCCGGCGGCAAAGGTCGACAGGCCGGAGAAGCCGGATGACCGGCAGTATCCGGACAAGCGCGCAAGGCCGATCGATTTTCAGCCGGAAATGTGTCACGCCCAAGTGCGGTGGTCTTCCGTCCGGCCGACAACGATAGGGAGAAAGCATGAACCCTTTGCCTGCTCCGCTGACTCCGATGGATTGCGATCTGCGGGATTTCAAGTTCATTCCGATCGACATTGTCCGCCTGTTCAATTCCGAATTCCACGCCCGTTCCGACGACGCCGTCTGGCGCGCCGGGATGACCCTGTGGCTGAAGGCGTTCCACCAGGTCCCGGCCGCGTCGATCCCCGACGATGACGTGGCGCTGGCGCGCCTGGCCGAGCTGGGCCGCGACGTCAAATCCTGGAAAAAAATACGAGAGGGAGCCTTGTACGGCTGGATCAAGTGCCAGGACGGGCGCTTCTACCATCCCGTGGTCGCCGAGAAAGCGATGGAGGCGTGGCAGGGCAAGAAAAACCAGCGGGTACGCACCGGCAAGGCCCGGCTACAGGCGATGCTGGCCCGTCTTCCCAGGACATGTGAGCCGGTCGAGCTGGCGCACATGGAATCCAGCATACAGACTCTGATGAAGGAGCTGTCGCAGAGTCTGTCACAGACCGAGCATGCGGCGCTGGAAGTGTCCGTGACTGATCTCCTGGCAGAAGCCAAGAGAAAGGGAGAGTGGAAGGGAAAGAAAGAGGGAAAGGGACAGGGACAAGACTTATCCGGCGGCCTCGCACCTGATGGTGCGGCCACCGCCACGCCCGGCCTGTCAGACCCGTCAGCCGACGAGATGCCGGAGCGGATGACCAAGGACGAGATCTGGCATACCGGTAAGTCGCTGCTGATGCAGTCGGGCATGCCGAAGAGCCAGTGCGGCAGCTTCCTTGGCAAGCTGGTGCGCGACCACACGGCCGCGGTGGTGGTCGAGGCAGTGCGGGCAGCGGTGGTCGAGCGCCCCGCCGATCCTGCTTCCTTCCTGGCGGCCGCCTGCAAGCGGCGGCCGGGCCGTCGAGCCTACGATAGCCGTCTGCGGGAGATGCAGGCGGCCAATACCGAGGCTGCGCGGCGCATCCTGTTTGGCGAAGGGGCAGCCAATGGATAAGTGCGATTACGACACGTTCTGCCAGCTGATCGACGCCGCTTATGAGATGCATTTCAAGACGCTGTCACCCAAGGCCAAGGCGCTGTTCTTTTCCGCATTGCAGGGCTACCCGCTGGAGGAGGTGCGGCTGGCGCTGTCGGGCCACGTCGCGGATCGGGTCAACGGCCGGTTTCCGCCGCAACCCGCGCACCTGGCGGCGCAGATAGATGCGATCCACGGTGGCGACGGCAGGCCGGGTCCGGAAGAGGCGTGGGCGATGGCGGTGCTCGCCGGGGACGAAGGCCGAACGGTGGTATGGACAACTGAGATGCGCGACGCGTTCGCGCTGTGCCGCCCTCTGCTGGCGCGTGGCGACGAGATCGGGGCGCGCATGGCGTTCAAGGATGCCTACGCGCGCCTGTGCACCGAGGCGCAGCGGGCGGGGCGCGGGACGGCATGGGAAGCGTCTCTGGGCTGGGACATGGCGCAGCGCGGTGCGGCGTTGGGCGAGGCGGTGCGGCGCGGACGGCTGGCGCAGGATGCGGTTGCTCTGATGTTTTCCGCTCATCAGGGAGACGGGCCGCTGGCACAGGCGCTACTGGGGGTGTCCGGCGTACAAGTGGACGGGCGGCGGAATGAGGGTAAGGCCGATGAGCGGCCGCTTTCCGTGGATGCGAGGGAACGCATCGCGCAGTTGCGCCAGGTGCTGGCGGCTGCGGTGGAAAAAAAACGGCAGAAGCAGGCGGATGCGGCGCGCAGGGAACGCGAGCGGATCGACGGGCTGAAGCGGGCGGCGCAGGAAGCCGCCGAGGCTGTCGAGGTTGCATCGGTATGAGGGCGCAGCAGAGTGAAAAAAGGTGGTGAAAAAGGAGGGTGTATGCCGGATTCATCAGGGCTGGACGAAGAAGACGCCGTCATGGAGACAGGCGGTGCGAAGGCGAAGCGGGAGCGGCGGCGTTGCAGGCGGGGAGAACTGCGCAAGGCGATCGAGGAGCATTGCCGCCTGTTCGACCTGGACGAGGAAGCGCAGCGCCGGCTCGGCAAGGCGGCGGCATTGTTGAAGCGCACCGCGAGACGGCGGGCGGAAGACGGATTCAGGGATCTCTTTTCGAAGATGGGGGAATCATGAACGCATGCATGGACATCGTGGATCGGAAGGGGGCGCCCGACGGGGCGCGGGCAGGCGCGCGTATGGGGCCGGACCGGCTCCAGCGCATCAAGGACATGATCGTGGAGTGGGCGACGTGGAGCATCGACCGGCGCGGCGGCTACCCGCGCCAGGCCGCGTTCGCGAGCGAGCGCGTCGACAACTGGAACCGCAGCACGGATACCTACTATGACAACGCGCCTCCCGACATCGTCCGGCTCAACGACGAGATCGAGCGGCTTGCGCCGCCGTTCAAGCGCGTGCTGGCGCTGGAATACCTCGACCGCCGTCCGCAAAAGACCAAGGCGGCCTTGCTCGGCATTCCGCGCCAGGTTTTCTCCATGCGCGTGTGCTGGATCCACGAGCAGCTCGCATTCGCCATGTTCGGGGAGGAGTGAAAACAGTCTATCTTTCGCGCCCGCAAAAATAGTGGACAGCCCTCGTTTTCCTGTGAAAAACCTTATCGTTCGACAGAAGCTTCAGAGAGGGGATCGTGGTGTTGCAGGCCGTTCAGGCAGACAGCGTCCCGTCGATGACGGTGACGGCGTTGCCGCTGACGCGGATGACATCGTTGGCTATCGTCAGCCTCAGCACCCCGGCGCGGCCTAGCGCGGCGCCCTGGGTTGCCAGGAAAACGGTTCCGAAGGTTCCGGTCTGGCCGGTGCGCCGGATATAGGCCGCAACCGCGCCGTTGCCGCTGCCGCAGACAGGGTCTTCGGCGACACCGTGCGCTGGGGCAAAGGTCCGGACTTCGATTCTTGCCTGTGCATCCTGGTCATGCATGCCGAAGATGACTACCCCGGTATGCTTTCCCTTTTCGTCCTGGACTTTCATGCGCTGCAGGTCGGGTTGTGCAGCCAGGACCGCGCGGGCATCGGGCAGCCGGGCAACGACCCAGCGCGCGCCGACATCGACCAGGCAGGGCGCGGCGGCATGGTCCGGCGGCGTTCCCAGGATGGCCTCCAGCTCTTGCGCTTGTCCTTCGTCCAGCATGGTGATGGCCGGTTCGGGCAGGTCGAACGCTATCCATTGCGCACCGTCACTGGCCCGCTCCACCTTCAGCCTGACCAGCCCCGCGCCACACTGTTGCACCAGCGCGCCGTCCTTTGCGGCGATCAGACCGGCTTCCAGCAGGGCGTGGGCGGTGCCGATGGTGGGATGACCTGCGAAGGGCAGCTCCGAGCCAGGCGTGAAGATACGCACGCGGTAGTCCGCGAGCGGGTCGGTCGCCGGGAGGACAAAGGTCGTCTCCGACAAATTGGTCCAGTCCGCGATCCGCTGCATCTGCGCGTCCGTCAGCCCTTTGCCGTCGAGGATGACGGCGACCGGGTTGCCCTTGAACGGCACGGCGGTGAAGACGTCGACTTGCTTGAAAGGGATGCGCATCATGGCTGTCTCATGGCTTCCGAAAGCGGGTGGAGTGCAAATTGTTGTTCCGATGGCGTGCGAGGAGAAAAATAGGCAGTAAGCAGGCCCCGGTTTGCCTCTCAGGCCTTCTTGACGAATTCGGATTTCAGCTTCATCGGTCCGATGCCGTCGATCTTGCAGTCGATGTCATGGTCGCCTTCGACCAGGCGGATGTTGCGCACCTTGGTGCCGACCTTGACTACCTGCGACGAGCCCTTGATTTTCAGATCCTTGATGACGGTCACATTGTCGCCGTCGCTCAACAGATTGCCGTTGGCATCCTTCACCACCAGCGCATCGCTTTCCG
>Ga0316604_10001758_pt1 | contig 18085 bp, 23 predicted proteins | sample OWC_soil_day20_C_FD_207650 | JGI IMG/M metagenome (GOLD analysis project Ga0316604, IMG submission 207650) | Wetland soil microbial communities from Old Woman Creek delta, Ohio, United States - OWC_soil_day20_CT | ecosystem: Environmental > Terrestrial > Soil > Wetlands | place: USA: Ohio... | reverse complement strand
AAGGCGAATGTCGGCGGTTCGACCCCGTCAGGACGCACCAGTGCTCTGGTGGTGAAATTGGTAGACACGCTATCTTGAGGGGGTAGTGCCGTAAGGTGTGCGAGTTCGAGTCTCGCCCAGAGCACCATTAACTATTTAAAATCAAATAGTTATATGAAAATAACCTTGTTTGTGTGGCACTTTGGTGGCACACAACCATGCATAAAAGACTAAACAGTCTTCTCCGTATCACCGTAAAGCACACCTATTTACGTGGTACCACCTTCTATTTTCGTCGCCCTGTCCCCAAAGACCTGCAAGGGAAAATTGGTCGAGCAACGATAAAGAAGAATCTCCACACCTCTGACCCTATTCAAGCGGCCGTGCTTGTTGCCAAGATCAAGGATGATCTTGATATTGAATGGGCAAACCTCAGAGGTGGCTCACTGACTCGTGAGCCAGAGGCACGCCACCACCAGACCTACCTGCAAGACGAGACCTTCAGTACGGCCCAGCATTTTGCACCTCAGATTGAGTCCGACGCTGTTACCTCTGCCCCCCCCTCCTTAGCACTACAACAAGCGGACTGCCTCTCAGTTGCACTGGAGTTCTACTTCCAGACGCATGAGAAGGGCAGCAAGATCACATTTCAGAGGCTCCCTCGCATCGCAGCAGAACAGTTCACTGAAGCGGTCGGTGCAAAACCCGTGAAAGATATTTCACGAGATGACGTGCGGGACTGGATGGAGAAGGCAGCCGCCAAGGGACATAGCAAAAATACCATCATTAGGCGCCTTGCCTGCCTAAAAGCAATCATGTCTATGTATATCCGAGAGAATGAACTGGATATGCCAAATAGGTTTGAAAAACACATCATTCCAGGCAATGCAAAAAAGGCCAAGAAGAGAAACCCCTTCTCCTATATTGAACTTCAAACTATACAAACCACCTGCAAGCAGATGGACGATGACGTTAGGTGGGCGACCGCGATGCTTTCAGATAGCTGCTCCCGTTTGGCAGAAATCGTTGGCCTGCGCTTGTCTGACATCGTCCTAAATGCACCTATTCCCTATATCAACATTGAGGAACATGAGGCCAGGTGTTTGAAAACCCCTGATTCAAGACGTGTTGTTCCACTTGTTGGTGTAGCACTCTGGGCTGCAGAACGTATAAAACAAGAGGCCACAAAGCAGCAGATTTATGCGTTTCCTCGCTATATCAAGCAAGGAAGATGTAACGCCAACTCAGCCTCTGCCACCATTAACAAATGGCTACGGTCCCACGATATAGAACACACCAGTCACGAATTTAGGCACACCACGGCGGACAGATTGCGGGACGTTGAATGCCCTAAGGAAATCATTGAGCAGATTGGTGGATGGTCGAAAGGTGATATGTCCCAAAACTATGGACAGGGACACTCCCTTACGCGAACAAGTGAGTGGATGGAAAAAGTGGTCATCAACCCCACAGATTAGCCATAACCAATCGCACCACCTTTCATCAATTTTTGAGAAATAGCTGAGGTGGATGAGAGCAACCAACAATCGCCCTGCGTTTCAACAAGCCCATGATCTATTTATAAAAATCAAAGCGAAGCGATAAGCATAGCCACAAAATAGAAAATTCATACTGTTTGTAATCCAGTAATTCATACAGTATATAATTTCAAAATTCATACAGTATGAATTTTTCCTTTATATTTATACACTTATCAACATTTTCAGTAGACATTTTGGTTGTTAATCTTGTATGATTTTATCCAGTTGGCGTCATGACACGATGAATGCTGCTATTAGTAACAGAATCCACTACATCGCCACCTAAATAGAGCATTGCAACAGGAGGCCACATTGCCAAAGAAAGGACATCAATTGAAGGATTAGCAACGCAAGCATACAAACATTAGCAACAAATTTGACGATCCGAGCGTGCTGCATGGATCGAGTCATCGCCCAACTCATTAGGAGAACCAAAAAGATGAAACCAGTACTTAATTTACATTTAATGAAAGAACCATTGTGCCCACGTTTTTTGAAAGATCAGATGTAGCATCAGCGTCGCAAATTAAACTTGCGTATTTTGTTAAGACAATTGAATTATTAGAAATTTGCGACTCGGCTTGCAATGAGCCGTCACTTATCCCGAGCTATTACGATCGGGATATAGCAGAACATCAAGGGGCAACTCCCCCTCTGATCTGGAATTCGACAGTGAGTAAGAAGTGCGATATCACACCAGAAATTTCAGGAAATCATTACAGTCCAGCTTTCCGTCTAAGCACACAGATTAAAAAGCAGTGCGAATCAACAATTTTTATATTTTGTTTATCCGCATATGATTTTTATAACTTACGCGCCACTGAACATATCGGCAATGTTTGGGAGGCGCAATGATTATCTATCTGGATGTCCCTTATGCTGAAAAGGATAAGGCCAAAGCACTCGGTGCTTGGTGGAGTCCATCGAAGAAAAAATGGTTCGTGAAAGATATCGAAAACCTGTATCCATTTTATAAATGGATTCCCGCCCACCTTAAGCGTCCTTGCAAGTCGATATTGCATTAATTAAGCGGGCTACGATCAGCATTATCGGACTGTGAAAATATAAGATGCTGATCATTCCAATGACAGGAGGTTGCATGAAAAACTAGCAATACACGTATCCAACTATGGACATCAAAATTTAAAAATCCACGCTTACTGCATGGATCGAATCATTAGCCAACTCGTTAGGAGAACCAATAAATGAATCCAATATTATTTTCACATAAACCGAAAGGCAGTACATGTTATCAAATCACGAGGAAAATAATTTCCTAGCATCAGCATCACTAACCCAAGACGGACAAAGTGATGTACTTGAAGTAGTTGAAGTAACAGAAATCCGTGACGCAGCTTGCAATGAGCAGTCACTATTACTCCCCACGCATTATGAGTGGGATGTAATCAAGAACCACGGTAAAGAATCCGACCTCTCATTAGCAGTTCAGTTGGCCACAGAACAACCGGTAAAAAAAACACCGGAATACCACCCAAATATCAAAGACAAGCGTGTAGCCAAAAGGCTAAAAGAGGCCATTGGTGGAATAACGGGTTTGTTTAACAAAGGCTCGGGCAATCACCGTGGAGTGCTTATTGATGAGATTCTGGGATGCCAGAGTCACCCACTTCCAAAATGGCTTCGGAACGTCACACTCATTACAACTGATAATTTCTATTCCAAAGCCGCCAAAAAATGTAAAACACACGAGCTAAACAGGGATGGAATCAATTATTTAATCAAGCTACTGAATGGAAAAACCAATAGCACATGGGGAAAGTATCAACAAGAGCAGCAGGAACTAAGGAAAAGAAAAATTGACGCAAAACTGTCAGGCATCAATGATGATAATGAATTAGAAGAGATCAAACGGTTATCAAATGAATATGCGCTTGAATATTGCGAAAAGAAATTTGGTGAGTCTCTTCGGAACGGAACTATCTCGTACGTTGAGAAAAGCGACCGTTATTGGAATTTACTCCAACTTATGCCACGGAACATCAGGGATGTTTTTTTAGCCACAAACGGCTATCGCTATGATTATGATATTGAGTGTTGCAACGTAACACTGATCATGCAGTACGCCAACATATGCAAATTTGAGTACAAAAAATCAAATCCTGACAAGAAGGCGCCCATACTCAAGAATGGGGCGATACTTGAATACATGCATGCTAAAGAAGATATAAGGAAGCAACTTGCTGATGAAGTTGGTGTTTCTATTAATCAGGTAAAAAAAGTACTAACTGCACTTGTTAACGGAGCATCAGTCAGGAATTGTTATGGTTACCTTTATAAAGAACTAGGGCCAAATGTATCAAGAGCATTTAGTAGGAATGAGTTTATCTGTCGGCTTGTTAAAGATATAAAATCATGCTGGGATTGCATTAATTCATATGATGACCGGAGGAAGACTAAAGTAGTTTTTTTCAAAAATGGCAATGTGCAACTTCGGAAGGAAAAGCTTTCATGCCAACAAAAGTCAAAAATATATTTTGAACTTGAAAAGAAAGTGATAGATGTTGTTTCAAGTTACATCTCGAATTGCGGTATTGGTATATTTAAAATTCATGACGGTTGGGTCACCAATAATCTAGTAGATACACACGAGTTAAAGAACCTAATAATGTACACAACAAGCTTTGATGTGAAAATTAAATTCAAGTTGTTGGATTATTAATAAGCAGAATGTAACTAGGCACCTTCGGTGCAGCCCTTCGGGCTAATCCTGTAATTTCTTTACAAGGTGGATAGCACATCAAGATAATCAACATTTGGATAGATACTTTCTAATTTCATCATCAGAAAATGTAATAGCTATGGTTTTAAGGGGGCACTACCCAACACCCTCTATGTGTATCACTTCTCAGCTACAACCAACGTGACACTTGAGATAGCATTCAATCGACAAGCAGAAAACTGGATGTACTGAGTCATTTGCTGTAGATGCAAAAAAAGGCCCACTGATATTAGTGGGCCTTTTTTTCATACATTGACGTATACAATTAGATTTTGAAATCTTCCAGATTCTTCCCAACGAATGCTGCGGGTCTACGTCCACGCCCCGACCATTCTGCACCAGTAATCGGATCACGGTACTTGGCTGCAATAGGGGTACGAGTCTTCGTTCCTGCTGGCTCTTTAGAACAAAGCAGCTCATCAAGTGTGAAGCCCTTGTCCTTTGCAAACTCTTCAAGGGCTTTTCTGGCTGCAACTTTTTCTTCTTTCTCTCGATGCGCAATGACACGTGGCAACTCTACATACAGTGCTTTCAACTCAGCTAGTGAAAAATTTGACCAATCCATAATTAGCTCCCAAGTAAATCAAACAAAGTGGGCAGATCATAACGACGAATTTTGAATTCAACAACAATAGCTCAACTGACCGTATTTTGACGCGATGACAAAACACTAGCCACCTGTTTAAACAACCGCTCAATGAAGTGTTCCTGAGTAACATCTAGGTGTTCTGTGATCGTCAGCAGTGCATCTTTGCAGTCTTTGGAAATCCAAACACAAAGTCTTGTATCACCAGCACCAATTCGGTTATTTCGATATTTTTCTTGGCGCTCCTTTGAAGCGATAGCCATTTTTATCTCCTTTATCAACCGTAAACGAATTATATTTATTTGCTATTTAGCTATTAGATAATTACAATAATTGCATCACGAACGATCTCGGGTAAAACCACTAACAATCACACAATTAATGATTGCCTAGAATGCTGAATTAACTTCAGCGCCCTGACTCGTTTGTGGCTAACCACAAGGAGATGCCTATGGGCCTAGTCAATCAAAGTGAAATCAACCTCAGTGTGCTGGCCAACCATCTCGATAATTCAGGGTGGGATGTAATGTCTGATACGGATGAATTAATTCTCCATACAGAAAATGGCATTGCATTTAATGTGCTTATTGATCTCAAAAGATTGTTTGTAATTCTGCGAACCTACCTTCCTGTTCGAAGTGACTTCTTGGGCAGCACTGACTATTGCAACCAATTAAACATCAACTTATTCATGGGACGATTTGCAATCGACTCAGATAATGATTTACGTGTTTGTTACGTAATGTCTATCGAGAAGTCACTGGAATTATCACAGTTTTCTCGGATTGTATTGCGCTTCGCAAGCCTGCTTGAGCATGTGGTTTTAGAGGAAAAAGACCTGGTTTTTGACTTCAACAAATATAAATCGAAGCCCAAAGAAGCACTGATCAATTTACCCACCACGACAATAACTCTTCAATAATTCGACATTTTCCAATTACTAATCAGTGGTGATGATTGATCTAATTTACTGGGAGAACTTATATGCGCGGAACAATTATTGGCGATATTGTTGGATCAATATTCGAATTCGACAATTACAAAGCAATAGATTTCACACCATTCTTTAATCCAGACGCGTTCTTTACGGATGACACGATTTGCACAATTGCCATAGCTGATTCGTTACTGAATAACCGTGAGCCAGCAGTTGCACTGCACGATTGGTGCAATCGATACATTGATGTGGGTGGATTTGGTAATAGATTTTCTATCTGGCTTGCTTCAGATGATCCCAAACCCTATGGCTCAACCGGCAATGGCAGTGCGATGAGAATTTCGCCAGTTGGCCTGTTAGCTTCATCATTGGACGAAGTGGCGACACTGACCAAGATGGTGACCGAGGTCACTCACAACACAGCACCTGCTATCACTGGCGCCACTGCTACGGCATCTGCCATCTACCTGGCTAGGACTGGGGCCAGCAAGGATGAGATCGCGGCATACGTGACTACTGTGTTTGGGTATGACCTATCTCGTTCAATTGAGGAGATCAGGGCAACCTATACCTATAGCGAGTTAGCCGAAAACACCTGCCCAGAAGCAATCTGCTGTGCGTTACAGGCACATAGCTTTGAAGAAGCCATCCGCAATGCGATTTCTATCGGTGGAGATAGTGACACCATTGCAGCAATTGTTGGCGGCATTGCAGAAGCACTGTATGGCATTCCTGAGGGGATTCAGGAGCAGGGAATATCCTACTTACCTGAAGACATGAAGAAGATCGTTCATCTGCTTTATGGCAACGCATATAACCGCGATCTGCTGGTCGCTGCCGTATAGAAGGGTTCAGTAACCCTTTGCGACTCAAACCTAAATTAGCAGGATTAACTTTAGGCAGAAATGAAGCAGTTCTGGATCAAACGTAGCAGGGCAATCTGAAGCAATGTCATTGATAACCACTTAGATTCATTGGGGGTTGTTAAAAATTATAGACATTAAAAACCCACCCTTAGGGTGGGTTTTAGCAGTCATAATATTTTTTTAAAAACTATACGATGGTTTCTTAGCCATTAATTTTCCAGCCAAAAAACAGATAGTTGTTGCCCGTGATAGTTTTCCTGTAGCTACATCTTTGACACCTTCATAACCAAAGCAATCAAATGACTTTCCATCATCAAGAGTGCTTTTATTGAACTGTGCCGGTTTGCCAATAACTTGAGCAACTTCTTCGGGCGATTTTCCGTAAAGTTTTTCAATTGCATTATCAAACTCAGTAACTGTGTAGCCCAAAGGAGTGGGACCGCATGCTGAGAAAACAACACACAACAAGGCAATTATAATATTATTAATTTTCATGTCTTTTTTAAAATAAAAATAACAAATTTTATGCATTAATAGAAAAACCAATTGTTCGGGTATGAGTAGAGTACCGAACCATTCTTCTTATCGATGATGTCGTAAGTCCCCGCCAGTTCAACAGAGAAAGCTGGAATGCTTGGAATTCCCCGTTTTCCAAGCTCGAGCTGTTCGGCTGTAAAGAAGTGCCCCTGCCCAATCTTCCAGCATATCCGTATCCCGTTTCCTTGATCACTGATTAATGAGTTAATCTTATTGTACTCAGCATCTGTCACAAGATTCGCAGGCGTTCTATTCAGATATTTACCATTGCTGGTTAAGACTGTTTCGCCGCCAAAGGTAAAGATGCCAACAGGAAAAGCGTATGTTTTACCATCAAAGTTAATCGGCCCCATAGTATCTGCCACTCGGCAGAATGCTTGGTTATCACTGATGCGCTTAGCAATATCGTTCCAGCGGTTATTAAATGCTGCGTTAAGGATTTGTAATGCACTGGCGGGTGATGCAGTTGCAAGTTGTTTTGAGATTGGTGCCTGCATACTTGGAGGCAACATATCGAACCATTTCTGCAGGTCCTGTTGAGTCATCTCGTTATATGGATGCTCCGCATTCAAAGGACGATTCAGAGAAGAGCCATTTGAAACATAGCTGTCACTAATGGCTTTGTTATACACGTACCAGTCGCTATCGGATAAGCTCTTGGCGGCAACCTGCATTGCATACTTAGCCTCACGAATCTGTTCCTCGCTATTCATTTGAGGTGCCAGATTACGTGGGTCGTCATTCGCTGGTTTTTGAGCTTGCTGTGGTGATTGGTTCTGGTCTGCGGGCTGCTGCACTTGGGTCTGTTGGTCATTTGATTTACCACATGCAGCCAGAAGTGCAAGTATCACTACGCTTAATACTGTTTTTTTCATTATTACTCCCTTATGTTGACTAATTATCATCCATTGGTTCGCCTGGATGATGGTACACACAAACAGAAAACTCGATCTCTGCTGCAAGATTTTTTATATTTTTTGGCTTCTTGGATGTATCACGCCAATAGATTTCTCTTGCGGGAATTGTTGTAGCTTGTCCAACTAAATTGGGTTCTGGGTAGGTTGTAACTGACAAGTCACGAATAGTTGCGCCAAGCTCACAGTTGAACTCTGATACTATTTCAGCAGATTTCACTTTGGATGGGTTAGGACTAAATCCATCACCAATCACAAAGCGTTTTAACTGTGGGTCTACTAGTGTGAAACGCAATACGCCGTATTCACCAATTTTTCTTATTGAACCAGCTTTTATGTAAGCGGACATTCCTTTGATGTTCACGTTTGGGTTACCTACTGCTATACCCCCTTGATCTTGTGTGGATAACTTTTGACGCTCTGCTTTTGCTTCTAAATCTTGCTTTACGTGATGAGCGGCATAGATGCTCACGCCGCTTGAGATGAGTAGCAGGGCAATGAAAGGCCCGGTTTTGTAAATACGGGTAAGGTAGCTCGGCCACAGGAAATGGGCTAAGCGCTTAGCAACACTGTGACTCTCGGATTTCCCAAACTCAACGAGCCGATTCCGTATTGTCACGTCGATGATCAGAACGGTAACAAGCGCCGCCACCAGTAGTGCAGCCAATCCAGTCAAGAGGTTGGTTGATATGTAGCCAGTAAGGGCCGCCACACCTGCCGAGAAGGCTAGTAGGGTGTTGTAGGGAAGGATGTATTTGACGACAACGTGACTAAGATCGTGGCCTTCATGTACCGTATCCGCCTGTTCGCTTACTGGGTTGCTCATAAACCGGGCGCTGGCGCTTTCGACATTAAATTGTTAGATATGTTCAACTTTAAACGCGTTTCATGTCAATCGGTTGACGCTAAAGAATTTGAATTAGGTAGGGACCGACAGCCCCTCCCCAGAAGCCGCCCAAGGGAATGAAGATGTTCACTACCTCGAAGACAGAATTTAGTCATAGTGCTAGTTCAAAACCTCTACCTTTTGACCCAACCTCTTTTTAGATAAGGAAGCATAGCTCATTACTGTTGATAATCAATGAGCCACCCCATACAATATGCACCACACTATTTGAGCCACATAAGGTGCATATGACTATCATTGCTTATCTTCGTGTCAGCACAGATGACCAGACGACAGAGAACCAGCGTCGCGTCATTGAGTCTCGATACTCAGTTTCAAAGTGGTTTGTTGAACAGGGTGTATCCGGTTCCACCCCTGCCCTGCAACGCCCTTCCCTTTCTGAGCTTCTAAGTTATGTCAGAGAAAGTGACTTGGTGGTTGTGGTTGCCATTGATAGATTAGGTCGCAACACAATTGACGTTTTAACCACTGTCGAAGCACTGAGAGCAAAAGATGTATCTATCGTCTCGATTCGGGAAGGATTTGACCTCTCAACTCCAGCAGGAAAACTGATGCTGACCATGCTTGCTGCGGTTGCTGAGATAGAGCGCGAAAATTTGAAAGCTCGTCAGATGGCAGGTATTGAACGTGCCAAGTCCGAAGGCAAGGCGCTTGGTCGGGCAAAATCGATAGACGACAAAGCAGTTGCTCAGTGGAGAACCGCGAACTCGGCATCAATCAAGCAAACAGCAGAAAAATTCGGCATCTCACCCGCCAGTGTAAAACGTGCCTGCTCATCGCAACCAATAGTTACTGTTTGATATCCTATCAGAGTGGAGCAGTCGCCCGATAAGGCTACTCATGGACAGCAGGTCGGCCGAAGCCGACATTGGGCCTCCGGCCAAAATGAGGCGGCTATGCGCCAATCACCCGTCGCTCAGCCGCTGATGACGATCAATGGCCGCTTTCGTTATCGCCGTGGGACGGCACCCGACCCGTTGCTGCAGTACCTGGTTTTGGAAAGCGGACGCTCAAGACTCTAGGCTCGAAGCAACTTGCTTAGAGTTGTGCCTAGTAACTTGTCGTAATGCTCATATACCAGCTTTGATTTACGCTGCGAGTTGTCCAATGCTCGTGCCCCGTAGCCGCTAACTGATGAGATCATCCTCAGCGCAAATCCCCTAGCAAGCTGGCCCACAAACAATCCAGCTACAGTCGCAATAAGCACAGCGCTAAATCCCCGACCCCATGCCCATAGAAGACAAAGCAGCGGAATAGCACACTGGATACACCAAAGGAATAACTTGATGGCCACGAGATGGTCACGGGGGGCAATTTCGACCCGATGCTTGACCCACTCGTCTTTGACTGCCGGGTGCGCCTCCAAAAAGTCATCTTCGCCCCCATAGGCTTTCTCAAACAGGACGTCACGAAGTTGGCCAAATAAGGGCTGCGTCTCGGAACACTCCGTGAGTGAATTTGATGCGACCAAGTAGATGAATTTTTTTCTTGAGGACTGATTGTCAAAAACGAAAGCAAGCACCTGGCTTTCTGATTCGACGTCTTCCAGTGAAAGCTGTGTCACCGTGAGTTGCTGACCATCAGCGACAGGAATACTCACTGGAAAGACAAATTGAGTCTCACGTCCATTATTGTCGACCCAAAACTCATGGCGCGTATCAATTCGGGTTGAAATCGAAAACGTTGTGCTACTACTGAAATTTCCATAGCCGTTTCCCCGATAAACGTTTAGTGAGCCACTTGAACTGGACTCGCCGCTACCACTAACGTCGCTGACACGGTCGTGTCTCGAATTTTTGACGATACCAACGGTGGAGCCTGCATTGCTAAGTGTGATTTTTCCTACGCTTACAGCTCCTCTTTCCAATTTGGTGTCCTGGGTCGGATCACAAACTACGCCCATGCGATTCTCCTTGTTTGAAATATGCGCTTTGGAATTTTTGCCACGAAGATCATAACGCCAAGCCATTGCTCCGGTTGACAGGTTGAACGGCAAGCACAAGAAATGGTTGCTGTTCAGTACGCATTGCCAGCCGTCACCATTTCAAGTTTACGTCAGATTCAATTTGGGAATCACTGGAACGTTTTGCTATGCAAGTAGCGTCGCCATCAGGTCAAATGGTGGCAGTTGTCTATGAAGCGAACGGTAGGGCCAGAATTTCATTTGCGTACGAAGTAGAAATCAAAGATTCTGGGATATTCAGCTTCGCACGACAGGTATCAGCCTCGACGGCAACTTTGGATACATAGACAGCTTGATATCGCTTGATCGAATCTTGCTCAGCAGCAGATGCAACAGCGACGGACAGAGTCATCAGGATGGTACATACAGCCTTCAGCAGCTTTTTCATTTTTGATTGATTGCCGATTGGTAGCAGAGGGAATTGGATATTTTCCTTCTTTCCCTAGCAATTCAGCAACCAGTCCAAAGTCATAGAAATGACCGTTCGTCTCCTGAATCCGAATGTTCCACCAATGACCATCCAGTTAACACTGCCAGAAGCCCATCCGATGGTGTCTTACTACTCGGGAGAACAGACCAGCCAATCATCAGGACAGGGCTGAAGCATCGACTGAAGCAGCAGTGGATTGGTCGCTTCCGGGTCGAGCCATGCAGCCCAGTCTCTCTCGCCCAAAACCACCGGCATACGATCATGAATGGGCTGCATGAGGGCATTTGCAGTCGTGGTGATGACGGTATAAGTCTCAGTCACTTCGTTTGTCTCAGGGCGCTTCCAGCATTCCCACAAGCCTGCCAGTGCCAATAGATGACCGTCGCACCGGTTAAATCGTAATTTCTGTTTTTTCTTCTCGCCGGTAACTGCCTTCCACTCAAAGAAAGCAGACGCAGGCACGATGCAACGGCGGCGTTTGAAAGCAGTTCGGAAACTGGGCTTGTCGGCTACCGTTTCGCCACGGGCATTGAAAGTGTGATGAGCAATCTTGTCATCCTTCGACCAAGATGGAATCAATCCCCAACGGGCCATCGTGGCGATGCGCCTGCCGTCCTGAATACGGATGATTGGTGCAGTCGTGGTCGGGCGAACGTCAGCATTACCAAACGCCTCCGGCTCTACTGCCAACTGGAAGTAGAGCATCAACATTTGAGGGGATGCAGTCAGATCGTAGCGGCCACACATGAAGGAAACTCTACACCGGCAAACGATGGCGATATACTGTAATTATTTACAGCAATTTCGCCATGCGTGTCGAACTTCACATTGTCAGACGTTACGGAATCAAGCTGCCAGATGGAGAAGCGGCAGGCATGGAACCGCTACGCGGAGACCTGAGACTGTGCGAACGATGGGTCAGTCCCACAAAAGCCCTGCCAGCCCTAGAACTGACGACGGTTGGCATTTCCGTTGCGTCAGGATTGTTGGCCATCCTCTATGAACCCAAAATTGTTGCGCTGGGGAGCAATTGGATGCGCTTCACGGGTTACGAAGTCCACCAGCTTGGGGATCAAAAACAGTTGGTGATTCAGGACTGGCGTTGCTTGGTCAGCAGCAATTGACTAGGACGGGAACCTATTGCCCCCATACATCTGCACTGATGTATTGTCGACCAGAAGCTATTCAGATAAAACCGCGCGGAATTCGGTTGGGGTCAGCTCTAAGCTCTCGGTCAGGTTGCCATTTAAAATGAATGCTTTCCCAATATTGGATTCAGCGTCGTAGTCGAACACCCTCACAAGACTATAACTTGCTGCATGACGCTCACTGAATGCAATCTCATTGGGCGAGATATAGAAGGGTGTTGAAGAACCACCCTTGGTGGTTTTCACCTCGATATATCGAGGATTGCCATCTGGAAAGAATGACTGAATGTCATAACCCGCCCCATCCCCCTCAACAACCGAAACGTGAATCACTTTGTCCATCAGGTCTGATCGTCCGGCAAGGGCCAGCGTCTTCCTTTCTTGCTCTAGAACAAGCAACTCCCCCTTGAGACCTAATTGACGATTTTTATGATCACGCTCGGCATAATTCGGGGTCTTACGCGCTTTAAATTCTTGCGTAGCAACACCATCACGAACCTTACTCCCCTTTGGCCGATCGACAATCTTTAGGGGGTCTGTATCTCGCGCCACTACCACACGCGGCGGAGCAACTTCTGGCTCCAATAGATTGAGTCCGATCCTATCTATCGCCTCTTGTGGTGCTGGCCAATCAAGCAATTGCCATTGAAAATAGACAGGTGCCTCGCGGTTTTGATCGTGGGTCAAATATCCCAGCTTACCCAAATAGGTGTATTTCGCCCTTGTGTTACTACGGAGGAACAGATGAATTGTATTAACCCTCTCATCATGCGCGATGAGTGTCTTGATAACTTTATTATCGAGACGTTGGGAAGGCTGCGATTGCCAGCTTAAAACCCCCTCGGTGGTGATCGACTCATCAAACGCATGATCACCTTGGTGTTGCCCAAAGGTAACGAAAAACACCCAGTCACCCTCACGCTCCGGAATTCGAACAATTCCTTGCAACCCCCAAGTTCCCGCCTGAGGTGTGAACGTTGTAAGCGGAGAAAAGATGCAATGAACATCTTCGCGCGTGTAGTCCGACCAAAGGGATAGCATCGCCATTTCCTGTCCTTCGCAATTCAGAAATTATTTCTTGGACCAATAGTCCGCATGGCTGGGAAGTACCCACCGAACTCCACCACGAGGGTCCGCGCAATCCCCGAGGTATCTGGGAATTAAATGAATGTGCAAGTGGGGGACAGTCTGCCCAGCAGAGGCACCATCGTTAATCCCGATGTTGTATCCAGCAGGTTGCAACTCTAGGTCTATGATCTTCTTCGCGCCCTCAAGAAGAATCATTAAATCGCCTCGCTCAAGCTCTGTGAGTTCAAAAAACGACCCGACATGCCGACGCGAAACAATCAGGGTATGCCCATGAGAGACGGGAAACCCATCGCGGATGACAACTCCAGAAGAATTTGAGTCAACTATTCGCTCTTGCGGCAAAGAACAAAACGGACATGCCGGACTATTCATTTCCCCACTCAGCCCCCCAGCTTGTTTGTCTCCCATTGCTGCTTCTTTCGCCACCAATCAAGCGTGCAAGGATACATTGGGTTTGCATAGACAGACATGCACACTGCATCATTAAGGTTTTACTCACCACTCCAGTGCAATGAACACATTCCCCGTAGCTGTCCTAGTCGCCGCCCTACTCACCTCCATTCAAGCCTCAGCAGACATCCTTCATGGCCACGTTGTAGGAGTCACAGACGGCGACACCATCACGCTCCTAGACGCATCCAAAACACAGCACAAGGTACGTGTAGCAGGCATCGATGCTCCCGAGAAGAAGCAACCCTTCGGGCAACGCTCCAAGGAGTCTCTAAGCACACTCGCCTATGACAAAGACCTGTCTATTGAATGGACCAAGAAGGACCGCTATGGGCGCATCGTAGGGAAATTGATAGACCGCCAAGGTCGGGACTTGAATCTGGAACAGGTCCGCACGGGCATGGCTTGGCATTACAAGAAATACGACAAGGAGCAATCCCCGGAGGATAGGAAGCTCTACGCTGCAGCAGAAGATTCTGCTCGGGGGAAGCGTGTAGGGTTGTGGTCAGATGCTAATCCGGAAGCACCTTGGGATTACCGCAAAGCAAAACGTAATGGAGCTGAGTGATGGACAATAAAATCCCCCTTCCAACTGACAACATTTACAAGTTCTACGCATTGTTTGGTCTGCTGCTCTTGGTAACTTCAATTGCCTCCTTCATCTATCTCCACCAAACAACCAACGCCTTACTTTTTGAAACTGAGATAATTGTTGAAGAGTTGAACGACAAGAAAGATATTTCGCTGAATGAAGCAAGACGACAGAGTTTCCTTCAGCACCGCATAGACATAGCGAAAAAGGATAGAGACTTTTACAATAACGGGTTAGCGGTTTTGTTGGTGATATCTGCGGTAGCGATGATCTACGGCTTTAGTCAGTGGCATTATGTTGTCCAACCTAAGCAGGATAAGCTATTAGACTTCCAGATTCAAAAAGCAGAACAGGAACTAAAGCCACGCCCCAAAAGTCATTTCAGAGTCCAAAAGAGGTAATTTTAGGGGGCGTCCTTTGATGGTTCAGATGTTCTGAAAATATTCTCCGGAACATCAGCCTGTAGTGGGTCGGCCAAATGTATCAATGCGGCAGTGGCACGGTCATCTCGTAAGTAACGTCCTCCGACACAACCATATCAAGTAGTGAGTTCATAAACTCCTCATCCACTGAATTGGTCCATGTACCCTCTACATCTGAAGTAACCATCGGCTCGAATGTCAGGTCCAAATACTGACCATTGCCCATACTCAGGACATCAACCCCCTCCGATGTCTGCGCCATCTCCCAATCATCAGGGACCTCAAGTTCTAGCTTGATCGTAACTGAGATGCTTTTCATTTTTGACTCCGATCTTTAACGATGAGAAAAGATTGGCCGAATGGTGCTACCCGTTGCTGCCACCCCAAAAAAAACCACTGATTTAATCCTGTGAGGTTACGGTATCACCGTGCTGTTGTTGTGTATCCTCGTCATCGGCAGGATCACAGTTCCTGAAATCAACAACAGCGCAGGGCAGTGTCTTGGTGAATGCTTCCCACTCTTCGCTGGTCATTGCTGGAATTTCTTGGGTTGTCATTGGTTCCACCTATCAAAGCCTTTCACTTTTGCTTTTAGTTGCCCCTGAGGAGTTGCAGCATCTGCTTTCCTCTTATAGCCATAGAAGGTTTCCCGTGAAATCCCATATTCACGAACCAGAACAGCAACCTTTTCGCCAGCAGATGCTCGGGCGAGTATTTCCTTGATCTGATCATCACTCAGTGAAGGTTTTCGGCCTTTGTATTTGCCTTCACCTTTGGCAATCGCTATTCCTTCACGTTGCCGTTCCAGAATCAGTGATCGCTCAAATTCAGAAAATGCAGCAAGCATTGACAGTAGAAGGTTCGCCATTGGTGAATCATCACCAGTGAAGATCAAATTTTCCTTGTGAAAATGAACAACTACACCTCGTCCAGTCAGAGCTTTAACAATCTTGCGAAGATCATCAAGATTTCTGGCAAGACGGTCCATCGAATGAATATGAAGGGTATCCCCCTCTCGCAAGTGATTGAGACAAGCACCTAATTCGGGACGCTTGGTGTCTTTACCACTTGCCTTGTCTTCAAAGACTTTATCCAGAGCAACCCCATCAAGTTGACGGGCAGTGTTCTGCATGACCGTAGAAACACGGATATAACCTACCTGTTGACCTGTCATGAATGATGCCTCCCCCAGACCATGGCGAACTGCATAAACGTGTAAGGATAGACTCTAATACATTGACGGACATCTGTCAATAAATTAGATTTTCCATATCAAATACACACAATGTTCGATGCTTCCACTTGTGTGTTTAGGGTGTAGTTCAGATTGACAGGGGATGCCTGTCTTGCAACTTGAGATATTTGGGATTGATGCGTTGGGCGCTTGTTTCTGGTTGCTGACATCCCCAATGACACAGGAGTGTCAATTTAGGTCAAGTTAGCACTCTATGGCCGATCCTAGCCATATGGGAGGGGCAACATGGCAAGAGTAGAATGCATCTGTGCTACTTAATCGAAAACAACCATGGCAAAATTTTCTGAACGTATCGGCATCACAGCACCACCTGCGCTTCAACTAGAAGGCATGACAGAGCAATTCAGGACCGGGCTGTGGAACACTCTATATTCCATCCCGTTAAACGATGGAGGTGGTTCTCTGCCCATGCAGCCGTGGCACATCAGGGCAAAATTCTATTTTGATCGGCTAGGCTTTCGGGTGGATAGTACGTATGACTATTACCATGACATTAAGAAAATACGGGACTGGTTCTTTGCCAGTAGCACCCCGTGGCATAGTGTTTTTGATTTTGTCGATGTGATAATTGGATCAAGGGAATATCTATTTTTGAATATCGAGCGGGGTATGTCGATATTTTTGACTGTGTTAAACAAGACTTTAGAAGAACACAACTCCGGTTATCGTGTGGTCGATGGGCAACTTGCGCCGATCACAAATATCACTGAAATTGATGCAATAAATGACGCTGTCAATAGCAGTAGATTCAATGGAGCAGGGAATCATATAGAAGCTGCGATCAAGTTACTGTCGTCTCGTCCAACTCCTGATTACAGAAATGCAATCAAAGAGTCCATCAGTGCTGTTGAGTCCGCCACCAAGGTGATCACGGGGCTTCCAAAAGCGACTTTAGGTGATGCCATCAAAGTTTTAAAAAAAGATGGTGGATTTCATTCGGCACTCTTGGAGGGATTTACCAAGCTGTATTCATATACCTCTGATGAAGGTGGTATCCGACATGGAATGATGGATGATCCAAATATCGGTTTTGACGATGCCAAATTCATGCTTGTGATTTGTTCAGCATTTGTGAATTACCTTGAATGCAAATCTGGCTAGGTAGATATCTTTTCACTGTCGCAGAGGACCTTCACTGCCAATGATGGAGAGATGGGCGAACAGTACCTACCGGTCGACTGAGATGGACAGCCCCCTCTTCCCACTGACGATATTTGGAAGTTCTATGCAATATTCGGCCTGCTGCTCTTGGTAGTGGCTCCGCCAGCGATATCAATGCGGCAGTGGTGGCCTTTGGCGAAATTCGTGAAAGGTATAAGCAGCGCCATGCTCGGAATTACCAACATTATCAATTGACATAGTGCCATTCGCTCTGGAATGAAATTAGCTCCCACTCCCGAACTAAGTCATTTGTCATCAAACAGACAGGGCATTTAATTTCTGTGGCACAATGGTGGCACTTTATTAATCTGACACAAACAGGGTCTAACGACCTCCTGCCACGTTAGTAAGTACTATCAACAAAAACTCCGTCAGGACGCACCAGGGCTCTGGTGGTGAAATTGGTAGACACGCTATCTTGAGGGGGTAGTGTCGCAAGACGTGCGAGTTCGAGTCTCGCCCAGAGCACCAAAAGAAAGTACAAAGCAGTCCGATAAAGGCCGAAACAGCTTGTTGATACAAGGGTTCCGGCCTTTTTTTCGTCTACTGCTCTCGAACATGCAATATT
>Ga0316604_10001757_pt1 | contig 18093 bp, 15 predicted proteins | sample OWC_soil_day20_C_FD_207650 | JGI IMG/M metagenome (GOLD analysis project Ga0316604, IMG submission 207650) | Wetland soil microbial communities from Old Woman Creek delta, Ohio, United States - OWC_soil_day20_CT | ecosystem: Environmental > Terrestrial > Soil > Wetlands | place: USA: Ohio... | reverse complement strand
GCTATCATCCGCGAAGCCGCGAAATAATCCAAATAACAAGTACAAATAACAAATAGGTAAGCTTGTAAATAAAAATACTCTCCTTTTATCATTAAGAGCGTAAAGGGGAGTATTTTTTGTAATTAGAAAAAACAAGCGGGCAGGTGTATAAGCCAGTTTTGAGTACGTGCTAAAAACATTAATTTATTTCTACTTACTCAATCACAATATTTCGGCAGTTGGATAAATACGTCGGAATAAGGGGAGTTTTTGATTTTTATTGATATATTAAGCAAAATGGTACAGTAAAATGTTGATATTTGTAAATCTATTTGGTAAAATAAGCAAAGGCAATTCATTAATACTAAACAAGTTAATGAACCCTCTCAATATTTTTTATATATAAGTGAATATTTTCTTGAATTACTTTGGTCCAATTATTTGAAGTAACGAGTCAAATAAAGCCAACAAATCAATTTATTGATCTGTTGGCTTTTTATTTTTGCTTTTTAAAGAACTCGTCCATTGGTTTTGAATTTAAGCGGGTTTATGAGGTGACTCTCATTGTCAAAATTTCTCGCATTATTCCAATGATTTAGCACGGCTATGGCTTGTGTCCGGCTACTGACGCCGAGTTTGTTGAAGATGTTACGGCAATGGGATTTAACTGTTCCGAGTGTTAATCCTAGCTTAATGGCAATGTCCTGGTTGGAAAAACCCATACTGATCATACCGAGGATCTCCCGCTCCCGGGAGGTTAATGTATCTAGGGTTTGATATTGTTTTAAACAGTCCGTAGGGAAAAACGGTGTGTACCCGGAGGAAAAAGAGGAAGAGGAGGCAGTTGCATCTGGCAGAACAGATTCAACGGTATTTAACAATGTTTGTTCAGAACAGGGTTTTTGTAAAAATGCATCAATCTTGCCGTGATTGATAGCATTAATGACGACGGATGTCTCGGAACATGCTGTAAACATAATACGTTTGCAGTGTGGTGCTATTTTTAGTACATGGGAAAAAAAATGAATGCCGTCCATCTCCGGCATCGTATAATCTGCAATTATAACAGCGATTGTTTCATTGTGTTGCAATAACTCTAGTGCGGCGGTAGGGCGGGTAGCTATGCGGACATGGTATTTGGTTGAAAGTAAACGATATGTGGCTTTTAGATAATGTAAGTTACCATCAAGTAGAAGGATTGCATTATTTTCCATAAAATTCACCTAAATATAAAATATCTTCAAAAAAGCGGCTATTTTGCCAATAAATTCAATAGCTCCTATTCCAATATACACCTTTTTGAATGTATCTAGCATCTATCTTAAGATAGATACTAGATATATTTTCCAAGGAATTTTAAATTTTTGTATCATGAAACGTAATTTGTTACTAAGAATGAGTAAGCGGTGGTTGTATATATTGAGAGTGCGGTAAGTGGTTGGCAGGGAGGCAACGGGAGAAATAGGCCAAAAGACGTATTCCTCTTGATAGATGTAATGTATTAGAAAAAAGGGTAAGATTTTGTAAGAAGCAGACTTTTTGTGACAATTTTGAAAGAAACATATAATAATTAACGTTTGCTAAATTTATTCAATAAAGGATGATGAATACGTGAGACCTATTTTTTTAGCAGCAATAGTATTTTGTATTTTAACCTTTGTTCCTTATCCTTGTCTCGCGAAAAATGTCGTACATGAAGTGGAAGATGCCTTTACCATGGACAAATGGGTACACTTCGGTGCGGGATATATTATTAATGATCGTTTAAAGAGAGACACCGAACTTACTCCGCTAGAGCGTATTTTAGTTATATCTGCGGTGGCCTACGCTAAAGAAAAGTGGGCGGACGATCACTTTGACCGTGGGGACATGAACGCCACTATTTTAGGTGGACTTGTTTATGAAACCAATTTTTAAACTGAATTAAAACGAACATATTGAAAGGGAACAAATGATTGATTTACATAGCCATATCTTGCCCGAAATGGATGACGGGGCCGAAAATTTAGACATGTCTCTTACTATGTTGTCTATGGCCTCCAAGGGGGGGACAACAACTATGGTGGCGACGCCGCATGTAATTGGGGAGAGCGTTTGCCCGGAATGGGAGACTATTGTCCAGGAGACGAAAGTCTTAAACAGGGAAGCCGCTTGCCGCGGTATTGCTGTTACCCTTTATCCGGGGGCTGAAGTTGCTATTGACCTTGAGTTTCTTAACAAAATTTCAGGGCCAGGTCCCTATTGCCTTAATGGGGGTCGGTATATGTTGGTAGAACTCCCGGCCAGGGAAATTCCCGGTTGGACAGATGAATTCTTTTTTTATTTACAAACAAAAGAGATTATCCCCATCTTGGCTCATCCTGAACGGCATCCGGAAATTCAACAGAAACCCGAACAACTGTTGGAATGGATACACAAAGGAATATTAGTCCAAATCAATGCGGGCAGTTTAAAAGGTCAATGGGGGACGAAAGTAAAAAAAGCTGCACAGCTTCTTGTATTAAATCAATTAGTACATGCTTTCGGGTCAGATGCTCACAGCACTGGAACTCGCAACCCTAACCTGGGATATCTCAAGACCACTGTCCAATCGTTACAACGAAATAGAAGTATAGAAAAACTTTTCGGAGACTATCCATCGGCCATAGTAAATGACCGGGATTTTTGTGTTTCTGAAGTGCCGGAAAGTTTGTCTTATAAAGATGGAAAATGGAACGGTATAAAGAATTGCCTCAGCCGGTGGATAGGCAGATAGCGATAGGTTTTGCTTAGGAGGAGAGTAATGAAAAAGATCATTTACATAGTGGGTGTTCTCTTGCTGATGTTCAGTTATGGGAGTGCTTCGGCGGCGGATGCTTACCGTCTTGGTCCTGGTGACGCGCTGCAAATTGATGTATTGGGAGACGTATGGGGTACAAAAGATGTGAAGCCTGAACCATTACTTATTGGTCCTGACGGATATATATACTTTCCTCTTGTAGGCGAGGTGCAAGCGGAAGGCCTCAGCGTAGCCGAGTTAACTGATAGATTGATTGAGGGTCTTAGCCAGTATATTCGCCACCCGAAAGTGACAGTCAATCTTGCTAAACTTCGTACCACTCGGGTATATGTTTTGGGAGAAGTTCAAAAACCAGGATTATACGAACTGGAGAAAGACCACCACTTGCTTGACGCCGTCGGCATTGCCGGCAGCTATACCAAGGATGCCGCGAAAAAGAAGGTATTTGTCATTCGGAAAAACAGTACAAGTGCTCCTTTGCGAGTAAATTTATTAGCATTAATGCAAAAAGGCGATATGAGTCAAAATGTGTTGCTTAATGAAGGAGATGTCGTCTACCTGACAGCCAATAACCGTATTGACTTTAGCCGGGATATATTGCCATTTGTAACTGGAGCCTACTATATTAACCATTTCGAAAACTAATTGGGGGCTTATGCGTGGACGAACAAACGATAGATTTAAAACAAGTAATCAAAACCATTCGAAAACGAAAACGAACTATTATTCAAACCTTTCTAGCTACTGTTATTATAGTGGCAGCTATTAGCTTTCTCCTTCCACCGACCTACGAAGGGGAGGCGACACTCAGAATTAAACAGCCAAAAGGGTTGGCCGATTCGCTCCTAGGGGACACTCCACTGGGTAACACCGGGGCAACCAAACAGCAAATGTCGACTTATGCTGAGATTTTAAAAAGCCGTACCGTAGTGCAATCGGTTATTGATCAGACAATGGCCGGGAAGGAAGACATACCAACCTATGAAGATATGCTAAAACACATTACCACCCAGCCTGTAAAAGATACGGAAATTCTTAATATAAAAGTAAAAGCCGACTCTCCTGAAGAAGCTCGGAACATAACCAATACACTTGTCAATACCTTTATTGAACGTCTTACCGGATTGGTGCGGTCCGAGCAGTCCACTGTGAGGGAATTTATTGGGGAACGTATGCGGGATGCCAAGGCAGATTTGGCAAAAGCAGAAGATAATCTCGAACGCTACAAGAAAAATGAGAAGATTGTAGCCCCGGAAGATGAAACAAAGGCTATGATTGATAAGTTATCTACTTTAGACAAGCTGTCCGCTGAAAACGCGGTAGCTATGACCGCCAACCAAGCCCGGTTGGCGTCCGCCCGGAAGGAACTCGCCGACGAAAACCCTGGTTTTGTGGCAGATAATCCATTAATTCAGCAATATAAAGGGAAACTGGCGGAACTGGAAGTGCAACTAGCAACTTTAAGCGAAACCTATACCGAAGATTATCCGCAGGTGACCGAAGTGCGGGCGGCAATCAGTGAAGTCAGAGCCAAGCTTAACGCCGAAATTCAACGTGTCGTTACAGCGAATGCTCCCTCCATGAACCCTGTGCACCAGGCTATTTTACAGGGCCGTATCCAGGCGGAAGCCGAGATGAACGCTGCAGGCGCTCAAAAAAATGCCATTACTACTATTCTGGCAAAAAGTGAGGAACAGCTTAGTACCCTCCCGGCAAAAGAAAAGGGGTTAATTCAGGTACAACGGGATTCCGATGTAGCGCAAGATATATATATTATGCTGGCGAAGCGGTATGAAGAAGCGAAGATCAGTGAAGTGATGCAGCCTACGGATGTGCAGATTATCGATGAAGCCATAGTGCCGGATAAGCCTGTTAGCCCTAAAAAAGCGCTGAATATAATTATAGCGGCTGTTCTAGGGCTGTTTTTGGGGATTGGACTGGCCTTAATGCTCGAATACCTTAACCAAGCGATACGGTCTACCGATGACGTAGAGTACTATCTCGACCTGGCAGTATTAGGAAGTATACCGGATTATAATAAATTCGATTCCGAAGCAAAGTCGACGGGGATACTGGAGAAGATTAAAAGAGTGTTTAACAGGAGGGCGAGGCAATGAATAAAGAGCGGGCGTTAATTGTTCAAGACGATGCGAAATCTCCTATCGCCGAAGCCTATCGTGTGCTGAGAACCAATCTCCTGTTTGCCAAAGCCGGTGAACCTGTACATATTGTGATTTTTACCAGCTCCGGGCCGGGGGAAGGAAAATCTACTACTGCCGCTAATACAGCGGTTTCTTTTGCGCAAACTGGACGTAAAGTAATCTTAGTGGATTGCGATTTGCGAAAGCCCGTACAACATAAAATTTTTGGGCTTACTAATAAAGGGGTTACGAATGTTCTGGTCGAGAAAATCCCGGTGGAGGACCTGCTTCAGCCTACGGCCACGCCGAACTTATCCATCCTTACCAGCGGGCCTATTCCGCCCAATCCATCCGAACTATTAGGCTCCGACCGCATGGCGAAACTTCTTGCCGAGCTTAAGGAACGGGCAGAGATTGTCATTCTTGATATGCCTCCGGTAATATCGGTTACTGATGCCAGTGTGCTGGCATCGGCTGTCGACGGCATTATTCTTGTGGTTGCCAGCGGCATGGTTCGGCCCGAGATGGCGCAGAAAGCGAAAGACTTGCTGCAAAGAGCCAAAGGTCACATTCTTGGCGTTGTTCTGAACCGGGTAGAGATCGAAAAAAAACATGCCTATTACTATTACTATTACGGCAGCGATAGTAAGAAGCGATAAGGGAAAGGGGTGAGTGGATGGAATTTTATGTTAATAAGGTAAAGGCATCTGCACCATATATAACTTTAGAAGATGTAGTCAGTGGTGTGAAACAATATGTAAGTATGGCTCTTCTAATTTTAGGTGACTACTTTATGGTAGTAGCTGCATTACTTACGGCAGAATACATTCGTGCTCACCTTTCCGGGGGATATATTCACAGTGACCATGTATTTCGCGTTAGTAAATTTATGATTTTTGGTATGGTCCCTGCGTTTTATTTGGCTTTTCTTGCTTTTTCCGGAATGTATATAAAAAGGCTTCCGTTTGTGAAGAGCCTAGAACATATTTTTAGTATTTCCCTGTATGTTGCCCTATTATGTATTTTTTTAACCTATTTTGCCGGAATGGCAACGAGTACGTCGCGTTTATTTGTAGCCATCTCATGGATATTAAGTTTTGTTTACCTAGCCGGATTTCGTTATTTAACTAAACGGATGTTGGTAAAAATGGGGTTGTGGGAAAAACCCGTCATTATTATAGGTGCGGGAAAAACAGCGGAACTTTTGGCGAACCGGTTTGCTAATGAGCCTGGACTGGGGTATGTGATTAAAGGTCTTGTGGAGGACAACCCGTCCCAGAGGAATATAACGAAACAATATCCTGTTATAGGCAGTTTTGCTCAAGTAGAACGTGCAGTGTTGGATAGCCATGTTAAAGACGTCATTATTGCGGTTCCCGGTTTGAAGCGGGAAGCTCTTACCGATCTTGTATGCCGTGTTCAGCCATTGGTAAAAAACATAGCTATTATTCCTGATTTGTTCGGGGTTCCACTCAGCAATATGGAAGTCGAAACACTGGTAAATGAAAAGATTGTTATGCTAAAAGTGCAAAATAATTTGTCAAAGCTAGGGAACCGAATTGTAAAAAGGATTTTTGATATTGTTGTGGGTTCCGCTTTGGTTGTAATGCTTGCCCTTGTTTTGGCGGGCCTGATGGTTCTGGTGAAACTTGATTCTAAAGGTCCGGCTATTTATACGGGTAAACGGATGGGGAAAAAGGGACGACCGTTTTCCTGTTATAAGTTCCGGACTATGTATGAAAACGCGGATGCCGTGTTGGAAGAGCATTTTTTGCAGTATCCCGAAGCTCGTGACGATTGGGAAAAGTTCGCAAAGTTAAAGGGCCATGATCCCAGGGTCACAAAGGTGGGGAATTGGCTTCGAAAATACAGCTTAGATGAATTGCCACAACTAATTAATGTGTTGTTTGGTGAGATGAGTCTTGTTGGCCCACGTCCGTATTTGCCGGAAGAGAAAAAGCGCATGAATGGTAAAGCAAGTACGATTTTAGAGACAGTACCGGGAATCACTGGTTTGTGGCAAGTTAGTGGCCGGAATGAAATCGAGTTTGGTGGTCGGCTTGAACTCGACACATGGTATGTCCGCAATTGGTCGTTATGGTACGACATTATTATTTTGGTAAAAACAGTGGGGGTGGTGCTGAGGAAGGAAGGGGCTTATTAGTGTGCTAGGTAATATTAGTAAGAATCATTCTTCAGACATAAGACGATTAATCGAAAATTTCTTTTCTTTAGCCATTCTTCAAGGAGTTACTTATGTATTGCCGTTAGTAACAATGCCCTATTTAGTACGCGTCCTGGGCGTGGAGAAATTTGGGTTAATCGCCTTTGCTCAATCCTTCATTCAGTATTTTATCATTATTACTGATTATGGGTTTGACTTATCAGCTACGCGAAGCATAGCGATTAACAGATATAATGAAGAAAAAATCCAGGAAATAGTTAGCTCGGTTTGTATAATTAAGCTGATGTTAATGAGTATTTGTTTTTTCGCGTTAGTACTATCTATAGTGCTTGTTCCACAATTTAATGGTAATGGCTCGATTTATCTTTTGACGTTTGGGATGGTTTTGGGCAATATTTTGTTTCCAACCTGGTTTTTTCAGGGAATGGAAAGCATGAAATATATTACGGTATTAAATATTCTGGCTAAGCTTATTTTTACCGTGTTCATTTTTGTTATTGTAAGGTCCCCGGATGATTATATTTATGTACCGGAAATAACATCATTGGGCTATATTATTTCAGGTTTAATTTCTATGTGGATTATCTTTACTCGATTTAAAGTCAAATTATGTCTCCCAACAATAAAAATAATTCTGAGTTATTTTCACGAGAGTACTCATTTTTTTTTATCTCGAGTATCCGTATCTATCTATACATCTAGTAATGTTTTCTTTTTGGGGTTGTTTGTTAATGCCCAAATGGCTGGTTATTATAGTGTTGCAGAAAAGCTTTATTCTGCACTGTGTAGTCTATATCAGCCGTTAAATAGTGGCTTATACCCATATATGTCCAAAACGAAAAATATTGGTTTTTATAAAAAACTTTTTTTATTAGCGTGTACGATTAACACTGGAATATGTGCCTGCTTCTATTTCTTTTCTGATGATTTGATATCAATCCTTTGTGGAGAATATTTTCAATTAACGAAAGCGGTTTTTAAAATTTTGTTAATTACTGTAATAATTATTGTTCCTTCAACTTTACTTGGATATCCGTTTTTAGCAGCATTAGGTTATGCTAAGTATGTGAATAATAGCGTAATTATGGCATCAATAATTCATTTAATAGTCTTGTTAGTATTTAGTATGTTTTGGTCAATTAATATTTTTATAGTGGCATGGATGGTTTTAGCTACTCAAATTATTGTATTTGTCTTTAGAATATATCCGATTTATAAAAATAAATTGTGGGATATGAAAACATACTGAAATAACAAGTTAAGAATAGAATGGGGTGGGCTCATGTGCGGAATAGCCGGTATTGTTGGTAAGAGTAATATTTCATATGTTGAAAAAAGAATAAAAAACATGACCAATAGTTTAATACATAGAGGTCCAAATGCTTGTGGATATGAAATTTATGATGGACGTATTGCCTTTGGACATAGACGCCTTTCGATTATTGACTTACATTCAGGAGCAAATCAACCTATGCGTAGCAATAATCAAAGATGGTCCATCATTTTTAACGGTGAAATTTATAATTATAAAGAAATAAAAAGAGAACTTAGTTATAATTTTAAGACAAATTCAGATACGGAAATAATTTTAGCCTCGGTAGAAATGAAGGGCATTAACTGGTTTCTGGAAAAAGCAAATGGTATGTTTGCAATAGCTTTATTTGATCATGTTAAAGATAGTATTTATTTAATACGAGATCGTTTTAGCATTAAACCATTATATTATTCAGTATCAGAAGAGGTTTTAGTATTTTCCTCTGAAATTAAAGCTATTTTAAAAAGTGGTCTTATAAGAGCGGATTTTTTTTCGGATGCAGTTGATGAATATTTAGCTAATCGGTATGTACGAGAACCATATACTTTTTTTAAGGGCATATACCAGGTTGAGGCAGGAAGTTATATTGAAGTAAATCGTGATTTAAAAGTAAAAAAAAGCAGATATTGGGAGCTACCCCCATTAAACTTTGATAAAACTTATGATGAAGAAAGCATTATAGAGGAAACTGAAAGCCGCGTTACCGAAGCAATTAAAAGATGGTTGGTTGCAGATGTTAAAGTGGGTGCATATTTAAGTGGGGGTGTTGATTCTAGTTTAATAGCTGCAATTATTGCATGTAGTTTAGAAAAGCAAGTTGATACATATACTATCGGTTTTTGTGAGAAAGGATTCAATGAGTTTCCTTATGCACGTATGGTTGCTGAAAAATATAACACACATCACACAGAAATGATAATTAATTATAGCGACTATAGAAATGAGTGGGAAAGATTAATTTGGTATAAAGATGCGCCACTTAGTGTTCCTAATGAAATACCTTTGGCTATAATGTCTACACGGTTAAGCAAAGATATAACGGTTGTTATTTCAGGAGAGGGCGCAGATGAACTTTTCGGTGGGTATGGTCGTATTTACAGGTTGCCGTTTGACTATCGTAATTATGAAAATAGTTTTTATCAATCTTTTATATCGGAGTATGAGTATGTGGCAAGGGAAATACGTAATACATACTTAAATACAGATTTCCCACTCAGAAGTTTATTCGATAATATTATATCTAATGACTTTAATAAGCATAAAAATGAAGAGAACGTTTTTAGGTACTTCCATAATTATCATATAAAAGGCCTTTTACATAGAGTTGATATGGCTACAATGCAGGCAAGTGTTGAAGCGCGTACTCCTTTTTTAGATCATGAACTAGTAGAATATGTTTATGAGAAGGTTCCTTTTGATTTAAAATTAAAATGGAATAATAGTATATTTATCAAAAGAGCAAGTACTCTAAAAGCAAAACAATATAGTGAAATATTGGATACCCCTAAATATATTTTAAAAAAGATTGCATCGAAATATTTACCTAAAGAGATTATTGAAAGAAAGAAAGTGGGGTTTCCAGTTCCGCTTACTAAGTGGCTTCCCGACATGAAACAAAATGCCATAGAATTATTGGCTTTCGCTAGCTGGTTTAATACAAAGAAGCTAAGTCAGTTAATAGAAGATGTGTCCAGTAATAATAATGCAGGACAATTTGTGTGGATGTTGATGAATGTTGAAATGTTTAAAAGAAAATATTTTAACACTGAATGGAGATATTGAGTATGTGTAAAAAGATATACAAAATTGGATATACAACTGGTGTTTTTGACTTGTTTCATATAGGGCATTTAAACCTTTTGCGAAAAGCGAAAGAACAATGTGAATATCTTATTGTGGGAATATCTACGGATGCATTAGTTGCTTATAAAAATAAAAAACCAGTTATACCTTTTGAGGAAAGAATCAATATTGTAGGTGCAATTCGATATGTTGATCGTGTTGTGCCTCAATTTAACATGAATAAGATGCAAGCTTATCAAACATATCATTTTGATGTTATGTTTGTTGGAGATGATTGGAAAGGAACAAACAAATGGGGAAAAATTGAAAAACAATTTAAGGAAATTGATGTTGATATAGTATATTTTCCGTATACAAAAGGAACCTCTTCTACTCTTATTAACGAAGTTTTAATTAAGCTTAGAAATGATAGTTTAGAAGAGTTAGTTAACTAAAAAATAAATGGAGAAGTTATGAAGTTTATTAAAATAAAAAAAACAATAATCATGATTTTAGGGAGTCTACTATATACAATTTCGTACTTGACTCCTAAGAATAAAAAACTATGGGTGTTTGGTGCGTGGTTCGGCGAACAGTACGCTGACAATTCAAAGTATTTATTTGAGTATGTAAATAAGAATCAAACGGATATAAGAGCCGTTTGGTTAACAAAAAATAAAGAGGCATTACAATTAGTTAGAAATAAAGGCTACGAAGCTTATTATATGTACAGTATTAAAGGAAGTGTATTGGCAATGCAGGCTAGAGTAGGCATTGTCTGTACAAGTTATAAAGATATTAATATATTTTTTACTTCTAGAATGAAGTTCGTTCAATTATGGCATGGTACCCCGCTTAAGAAAATTATGTGTGATAATAAGATTAGCTTTAGACATATTGGCAAAACAAAAGAATTTTTTAAAAGAATACTGTTTCCCTTTACCAAGGAAGTTTACAATATCATAATTTCGCCATCGGAAGAAGTTTCCATAAAATTTGAAAGCGCATTTAAAGCAAAAGCAGATAATATTGCAATTACAGGATACCCAAGAAACGATGCTTTATTTTTAGAAAATGTGAATGTTCCTATTTATGCGAAAATTAGTGATTTAAAAAGAAAGAATTATAAAACCGGTATTTATATGCCAACGCATAGATCTGAAGGAAAATATGATATTCTAAATGTCTTTGGTGAAAATATAGATTATATTAATACTTGCTTGAAAGAATTAAATACAATTCTTTTGATAAAAGTTCATTTTTATCATCTTAAGGAATTGAAAAATATAAATATTAACTTTAGTAATATTATATTCATTAATGATGATGATATTGAACAGGATATATATACTATATTGGGACAAACTGATTTTCTTATTACGGACTATTCAAGTATACTTTTTGATTATCTATTAATGGATAAACCAATTATTTTTGCACCATTTGATAAAGCGGATTATTTGAAAAATGATCGTGAATTTTATTATGACTATGATTTAGTCACGCCAGGGCCGAAAGCAACAAACTGGGAAAAAGTAATAGAAAATTTGAAGAACATTATCAATAACCAGGATCAATATAGAGAAGCTCGTGCCGCTATTAGAAAAAAATTTAATGCTTATAATGATGGCAATAGTTGCGAAAGAGTATTTAAAGTCATAAAGTCAATTATTTAACCATGCATTGTTTTGTTTCTGCCAGGTACTGTATTCATATTTGCCTATTGAGGGTTGGAGTTGTGGCTAGGCAAAAAGTTTGATGAGAGCAGCACTACGGTCTTACAATTGCTGGTAATAGGTGTATTTTCTAATGCTTGTCGCAAATACCTTTATCCTTTTTGCAAGGGATTGGGCAACCGGATATTACGGTTAGGCTTCACATAATTGAATTGCCGATATACCTTTGTATGTTATATCATTTAACAAGCTATTTTGGAATTGTAAGAACTCCTGGGGCACCGGTTATTTGTGTCAAAGCTGATAAGAGGTATTGTGTTCCTATTAATATTTATTTAAACAGATCGGTAACGTTAAAGATTGCTGTTAAATATTATTCCGCTAAACAGAAGTAAATTAAAGGTAATTTAGGAGAAAAATTTGTGACAACAGATAAAGTTTATATTATCCTTGTTAATTGGAATGGCTGGAAAGACACAATCGAATGTCTGGAAAGTGTTTTTCGTAACCACTATCAAAGTTACCAAGTTATTGTATGTGATAATGCTTCGGAAAATGATTCGCTAGACAAGATCAAGCAATGGGCAGAGGGATCTATTCAGGCTAATTGCCATGATTCTAGGAGCGTTTCTCAATATACAAATCCACCAATTGAAAAACCTATTAAGTACGTAGAATATGATCGACGGCAGGCAGAGCAGGGTGGAGGACAAGCGGATAGCGAGTTTAAGCTGATATTAATTCAAACCGGTGCGAATCTCGGTTTTGCAGGAGGAAACAATGTAGGAATACGATATGCGTTGGCTCGGGATGATTCTGAATACTTATGGCTTCTGAATAATGATACAGTCATTGCTCCGGATGCACTTATTCATTTAATGACTAAGGCCAAAGAACAGCCGAATACTGGTATATGCGGTTCTACCCTTTTATTTTATTATCAGCCGGGCGTGGTTCAAGCCTTTGGTGGCGCAAAGTATAACACCTGGTTAGGATTAACTAGAAGTATAGGAGCATTTTGCCAATGGCCATATACCAGGCAGATTGATAATAATTTAGATTTTATTTCTGGGGCTTCGATGCTGGTACCAAAGAGTTTTGTGAAAGAAATAGGGTTAATGAGTGAAAACTATTTTTTATACTATGAGGAAATAGATTGGGCCACCCGGGCAAAAGGCCGATATATATTAGCACATGCGCCTAATAGTATTGTTTATCATAAGGAAGGAGCATCGACGGGGGGAGATTCAACAAATATTAAAAGAAGGACATTTCTAAGTGATTATTATGGTTTGTGTAACAAAATACTTTTTACCAAGAAATTCTATCCTTACAAATTATGGAGTATATATTTAAGTTTAATATTGTCAATTATTAATCGTATACAGCGGAAGCAATGGGATAGAGTAGTAATGATTTTAAAGATAATAGTAAAAAATAGTTAAGGTGTAGCGAGGGGATATATTACGATTTCACTGATGAATAAAATTTTAATTGCATTATTAGCTCTTTCAGTATGGTTTCAAATGTTGGCTATACCGATAGGCTCATTCGGAATTAGTATTTCTACAATTATTGTGTTAGCAATTTTACTTTTTAATATAACAACGATTCGTCTTAACTTAGTTTCCCTATTAGTTGCCTTTACCTTAATCGGGGTTATGGTAATGGTCAGTGTAATTAATAGCAGCTTGCCACCCTTAATTTGGAGTTTAAGAATATGCAGGTATACCGTTATTATTGGAATTAGTCTTATTTGTAGTTGGCTTTTTAAGCAAGAACAATATAGTGAATACTTTTGGAATATATTATCTAAAGTTACCTTTATAGGTTTATTCTACGGTCTTTATCAATATTTTGCTCCAGATTATGGATTGCCTTACTTTTTGAACATTTTTAATAATAATCCTTCGTTTTCTGCTAAAGATATCTATGATTACTATGGTGGGTGGGTTAATTTTACGAGAATATACGGAGTATTTTCGGAGCCGTCTTTTTATGGAATTTATTTGTCTCTTTTTTGCATTTGTTTAATATATTCCCCCGAATATAAAAAGTTAAAATGGTTATTTTGGGCACTTATTTTAATTAATTTAATCCTTACCTTTTCACGTTCGGCTTATTTTACGTTTGGCGTTATTCTGATGATATATTTCTTTGTTGAAAAGTTAAAAATGTGTTCAAAAAAATATATTATATATTTTTTGAGTTTTTTCCTAATTTGTATTCCACTAGAAATGCCTTTTGCCATGGAATATCTTTATAGCGAAGATTACTTCACAGATTTGTCTATGACAGGAAGGTCTTCATCTCAACTGTATTATTTCCATGAAGCTGTAGACAATGAAAAAATAGTAGGGTACGGAGTGGGAAGCATACGTTATTACTTCCGAGAGTTTGATACTGTTAGTGAAGTTGAAGGCTTTGCGCATAATGCCGTGGCTGGTTTGGCGTATGAAGTTGGTTTATTTTCGCTATTAATATATATTGCTTTAATGATCCATTTATTGCAAATGAACAAAAAGTTAAAATATAATTTAATACTTATAGCAGGAATATCTACAAGTATTAGTTTTGGCGAAATATATAGCATAGAATCTATTGTTATCTTAATAACCGCTTTATTTCATTTGCGGGCGAATAATTTTCCATTACAGTAGTTTTTTAGGTGTGCGACACCTTCCACTTTAATGCAAAAGTGTTGCTTATTAGTATTGCTCGGGTAGTGTTTTGTTTATTCTGTTCAGTTCAAATTTCTTGAGTGATTGGATTTCCGGAAGCTTAATTAGGCTTTACTAATATGGGGTTAAGGTGAAAATATCAATGACGATAGTTATTCTTAATGATTTTGCTTTCGTAAATGGTGGAGCAGGGCAAGTTGCCATTTCAAGTGCAATTGCACTTGCGGAATCGGGTTATAATATCGTATTATTTGCGGCTGTAGGCCCTGTAGATGAAAAGTTAATGGGTTGTAAAAATTTGCGGGTCGTCTGTTTAAATCAGTACGATATTTTAAATGATCCAAAGAGGCATCGGGCTATAATATATGGAGTGTGGAATCGGCATTCGGCAAAAAGATTGAAAGAAGAATTACTCAAGCTAGATAAAGAGAAGACGATTGTTCATGTACATGCATATTCAAAAGCATTATCTAGCAGCTGTATATATGTGGCGCGGAAAATGGGGTTTAAAATACTATTTCATTTACATGATTATGGGGTAGCTTGTCCGAATTTAGGTTTTTACAACTATCAAAAGCAAACGATATGTAAGAGAATCCCTTTAAGTATGCGTTGTTTAGTAAGCAATTGCGATTCTAGGACGTATGCCCATAAAATATGGCGGGTTATTAGGCAATACATACAAAAGTATGTTGCTGGAATCCCGGGCGAAATAAAGAAATTTGCGGCAGTGTCCGAATTCAGCTATTCAATTTTGAAAGAAATTCTGCCGCAGAATAGTAATATTTATTTTATACCTAATCCTATTAATATTGAAAAAACGTATCCTAGCCATCCGGAGAATAATTCTTATATTACTTTCATTGGTCGAATGACTCCGGAGAAAAATCCTGTATTATTAGCACGTGCCGTGGAAGGGTTGAATTTGCCAGCACTATTTATAGGGGAAGGACCATGTGAAGAGGAGATAAAAAAATCATATTCAAAGGCACGGATTACTGGGTGGGTGTCCTCGGAAGAGGTGGAAAAATTACTACGAAAAACTAGGGTGGTAGTCCTCACCTCAATGTGTTATGAAACACAAGGTATGGCTGTTTTAGAAGCCGTTGCTAAGGGAGTGCCAGTGGTTGTTCCTGATACCTGTGCTGCCAGTGAGTTTATAATTAATAATAGAACAGGGCTAATTTTTCAGTCAAACAATATCAGGGACTTAGAGAAAAAGCTATTAATGTTGTGTGAGGATCAACTAGTTAGAGACTTAGGAAGAAACGCTTATAAAGAGTTTTGGAAAAATCCAATGTCAATGGATCATTATATAAGTAATATTGTAAAAGTGTATTCCGATATTTTATTAACAGAACAGTGCTGATTTTAAGGAATCAGTTAAGAAAGAAGATGTAAGGTAAAAGGCCCGATTGTAATAAAATGAATAGGTGATATGAAAATATTATTAGTGAAAGATATGACAAGGTAATATTTCCCTAAGTGAGGAGATTGAGGATACATGTATTTACAAGATTTCAATTGAAAAGTATATAGTGTGGCTTAAAAGTACCAAAGAGTTAATATGATATAAGTCGTGTTGATAAGGAAATGTATCATTGTAAGGAAAGATTTTGGATAACATTTTTAAAAGTTGGGGGAGTCATGGGAAATAAAGTGTCTTTAATTGTTCCTACATACAATGCCGGTGATAAATGGATCAAGTGGATTTATTCAGTTATTCATCAATCAATTCAACCAAATGTGATTGTTCTTGATTCTGAATCTACAGATAAAACAGTTAAGCTAGCAAGAGATGCAGGTTTAACTGTTTTGTTAATTCCTAAAAGCGATTTTAATCATGGGGGTACCCGGCAAAAGGGGGTGGGGCTTAGTCAGGCTGAGTTTGTTGTTTTTTTAACTCAGGACGCTGTTTTGGCTGATGAAAATGCATTGGAACGACTAATTCGATGTTTTGACAATCCTAACGTGGGGGTGGCTTACGGTCGACAGCTGCCTCATGAGATGGCAGGTCCTATCGGTGCGCATGCACGTTTATTTAATTACCCTAAACAAACACTAGTAAAAACATTTAATGATGCTGCGGCTATGGGAATTAAGACGGCATTTATTTCTAACTCTTTTGCGGCTTACCGAAAAACGGCTTTAGTAGAGGTAGGTGGATTTCCACAGCACACAATTTTAAGCGAGGATACCTTTGTAGCAGCAAAAATGCTATTAGCAGGTTGGCAGATTGCTTACTGTGCGGAAGCCGAGGTATATCATTCGCATGACTATAGTATGGCAGAAGAGTTTAAACGGTATTTCGATATCGGAGTATTTCATGCTCATGAAACTTGGATTCAGAAAGAGTTTGGTCGTGCTGAAGGGGAAGGGTTAAAGTTTGTTTTATCGGAAGGCAAGTACATAATAAGGCAAGGAAAGGCCTACCTGCTATTTTCCGCATTTATTCGTAATTGTCTAAAGTATATAGGATACCGTTTAGGTTTGAGAGAAAAAAATATACCAATACATTTAAAAAAAATGCTTAGTATGCATAGTCAATTCTGGAATTTTGAAAGAAGGGCAAAGAGTTAATGCGGTTTGGATGGATTGATATAGCAAAGGGTCTGGGAATTATTCTTGTAGTAGTGGGTCATACAAAATGTAGTAATATTGATTTTATCTACTCTTTTCATATGCCATTGTTTTTTATTATTGCTGGCTTTCTTCTTAATTCAATTAAATGGAAGGGTAATATTCGGGAATTTATAATAAATAAGTTTTGTAGGTTGATGGTTCCTTATTTTTTTAGCTGTGTATTATTCTACATATTTTGGATTATAATAGGAAGAAATTATGGTGAAACATCTGAAAAAAGTATTAGTTTAGTTAAGCCCTTGCTGGGTGTTTTCTATGGTAATGGATTTGATAATTGGTTGATTTTTAATACTCCATTGTGGTTTTTGCCATGTTTATATGTTTCTGAAATATTATTCATTTGGCAAATCAAGGTTTATGGGACATGCATAAAAAGATTGAGTGCGTCGGTTATAGCAACTGCAATAATAGGATATTGCTTATCTGTTAATTCGATTTATTTACCATGGGGAGCAGATATAGCTTTAATATCTCAAGTTTTTCTATTTGTTGGCTATCTAATTAGAACCAATAATTCAATTAGCATAAAAATGAATAAAAATATATTATTTGCAATTGGATGCATTATATGTTTGACGGTATCTTATTTTGTAAATGGAAGAGTAGATATGAATGGCAGACAGTTTCAAAAAATATTTTTGTTTTACTTGGGCGGCATTGCAGGAAGTTATTTAACTTTTATGGTTTCCCATATGCTTGAAAAAACGAGATGGCTTTGTAAGATTACAAAAATATGTGGAAAAGAAACTTTAATTATTTTAGTATTTCATGCATTTACTTTTAAGGTTGTATCATCTATTTTAGTATTTGTGATGCATATGCAATTGAAATTTGCACAACAAAGTTATTGGTTTATTTACTCAGTGTTTGGTGTAATTTTTCCAATTGTATTTGGCTTAGTTATAAAAAATA
>Ga0316604_10001755_pt1 | contig 18115 bp, 8 predicted proteins | sample OWC_soil_day20_C_FD_207650 | JGI IMG/M metagenome (GOLD analysis project Ga0316604, IMG submission 207650) | Wetland soil microbial communities from Old Woman Creek delta, Ohio, United States - OWC_soil_day20_CT | ecosystem: Environmental > Terrestrial > Soil > Wetlands | place: USA: Ohio... | reverse complement strand
CCATAGATTCCAATATTAAAGTTACAGTGGCCTAAAAATATTGATTATTAATGAGATAGACAAAGAAAAAAATAGGAAAAGAAACATTTGGAAGAATAAATACGCTATACAAGCTTTTTTATTACAGCATTATCTGCTGCCATCCCCAAATATACTTCCGCAAATATAAGTATTCGTTTAGTCCGTCAACATTTTTTCCATTTAGCCACAAAGTCCATTGGTTTTAACCCAAACTGCTTCTGAAAACATTTAGCAAAATAAGACGGATTGTTAAATCCTACAGCGTAAGCCACTTCATTCACTCGCATATTTCCCTCTACAAGCAATTCCGCCGCTTTCTTCAAGCGAACGAGTTGTATCAATTCATTAGGGGTCACATCTGCCATTGTTTTGATTTTAGCAAACAATCCCGAACGGCTGATGCAAAGCTCTTTGGCCAACAGATCCACCGAGAAATCTATATTGGAAATGTTCTTTTCTATCACCTCATTCATCTGTGCCAAGAACTGTTCTTCCGCTTTGTTCACCGCAATGCTTTTCAATGGCACAAAAGGCATTTCAGTAAATTTAGTTTTCAGCATCATGCGCGAAGCAAGCAAATTGCGCACACAAGCCCTCAGGTATTGAATAGAGAAAGGTTTCTCCACGTACGCATCGGCACCAATATTTATCCCTTCAATCTTAGAATTCAAATCGGTCTTAGCTGTAAGCAGAATAATAGGAATATGGCTATACAACATGTCCGAGTGGAGTTGTTCACACAAAGTAAGCCCATCCATACGGGGCATCATCAAGTCACTTATAATAAGATTCACATTGTATTTGCTTAATTCCTCCAATGCATCCACTCCATCATTTGCCGTAAGCACCTGATATTCATCAAGGAAACTATCAGCAAGGAAATGGCGCATCTCTTCATTATCGTCAATGATAAGCAATCGAAGTTTGTCGCCATCATAATAGCCCTTCGGCGCTTCATCGCACAAGTCAACCTCCTGAACAACGACATTATCCTCCGAAAGCGAACTGTTATGATGGTTCGTTGACAGAGCATTAAGAACAGGGAGAGATATAATAAACGAACTACCCTGCCCTACTTCAGATTCAACCTCTACCATGCCATGATGCGCTTCCACTATACTTTTCACCAAGTTCAGTCCGATTCCTGTACCGGGCTTTGTACCCGATGCAATCTGATAGAACGGTTGAAAAATCTTTTCCTTTTCTTCATCGGGAATGCCACAACCATTATCGGTAACCCGTATTTGGAAACTAGACTCAGAAGTGCTGACCAAGCATTGAAGAACAATACGGTCTTTGGTAAACTTATTGGCATTCGTAAGCAAATTACTCACCACCTTCGTCATTGCCTCCTGATCTACCACAGCTTCAAACTCTTTGTCCGGACAGCCGAATACAAACTCTATCCCTCGCTGCTGAAGCAGAGGATTGAAGCGTTCATATACATTCATCAATAATTCATGAATATTGCACTTACTTGGCATAATCGTAAAAGCCCCTTGTTCCACTTTTCTAAAATCAAGCAATTGGTTCACCAGCGTAAGCAACCTTTGACTGTTTCGGTTAATAATATTCAGCTCTTTCCGAACAATATCCGACAAGGAAGAGTCAGACAACATAATCTTTTCCATCGGGCCAATGATGAGTGACACCGGTGTTCGAATCTCATGAGCTATCATTGTGAAGAACTGAATTTTAGAATCGTATACCTCCTTTTCCTTTTCTTGCTGAATCTCTTTTATCCGCTCTTTATGTCTATGTTCGGAACGCTGATGCATTGTTCGTATGATGAAGACAGCCAGTAGACAGAGTAAAGTGAAATAAACAATCTTAAAACCAACTGTGAGATAGAACGGAGGATGAATAACAATGCGCAATTGCGCGCCGGCTTCATTCCAAACACCATCATTATTGCAGGCTTTCACTCTAAAGGTATAACTACCTGCAGGCAGATTTGTATAAGTAGCTTTTGTCTGAGTACCAACATAATTCCATTCTTCATCAAATCCATCAAGCCTGTAGGCATATTGATTCTTCTCAGGAGTACTATAACTCAATGCCGCATACCTCAGACTGAATACATTCTCTTTATAAGATAAATTCAGGCAATCTATACTAGACAGTTCTGTCGGTAGCAACCCATTTGCATCAATCGGAATTTCTTTATTAAAGATCTCAAGGTTTGTTATAACCACCGGAGGAACATAGGCATTCTTTTTAATCTTGTCCGAGCAGAAAGTATTAAAACCATTGAGTGTTCCGACATAAATCTGACCGGAAGATGCTCTTAAGCCGGAATTAAAGATAAATTGGTCACTTTGCAGACCATCACTTTTAGTAAATACCTGGCAAACAGGCTTTCCCGTTGCGTGATGATTGTAGCGCACCAAGCCTCTTGACGTAGTAAGCCACAACAAATCATCGCTCTCAATAATGCAACAAATATTATTACTCGGGATTTTCAACGGAATGGTTACGAATCCATCTTTCTTCGAATCATATCTACACAAACCATCTCCGGTGCCAATCCATAGTACATCGTGAGAATCAACGTACAGACTATTAATCTGATTACTAGCTATCGAATGCTTATCGTCCGCAGCATGAGTATAATTACGCCATTCGTGTCGGGAAGGATCATAGCGAAAAAGCCCTTTACCCTGCGTACCAAACCAGAGATATCCATCCGCATCTTGTTTGATGTCCATTGTCATGAAGCCAAAATCTTTCACTCTGGTAAAGTCATCCGTTTCAGAATGATACAGATTCACACCCGACATGCTTGTTACCCAAATCCGTTTCTCTCGGTCTTTAAATATGGCATAAATGCTGCTTCCATCGAGTGTTCGAAGATCCTTTTCATCTGTATCGTAATGCCTGAATTGTCCGGTTTCAAGATTCATCACATCCAGTCCTCCTGAATAGGTACCAATCCAAAGTTCGTCATCGTTCAGGCAAAGTGCATGTACATTGTGATAAGACAGGCTATTCTTTCCTATTTCGGGCATGTAGGGTTTAAAGATTCCAGTCTTAGGATTATAACAGTTAAGCCCCCCATCATCCGTCCCAATCCAGATATTCCCATTCTTATCCTCACAAAAACGGCTGACAATGTCTCCATTAATAGAGTTCCTGAAGTGAGAATAGGCATATCCTCTAAACATGCCGCTGTTAGGCGACAAGTAATTCACTCCACCATAGTATGTTCCAATCCAGATTCCTCCTTCTCTATCTTTAACGATGGGATAGATAAACTTATTGGATAAAGAAATCGGATTTGTTTCATCGGAAACCAATCGTTGATATTCTCCGGTAACCGTATTAAGTATGCTAAGCCCATCGTCGGAACCAATCATCAACACATTCTGGCTCATCTCGGCCATACTATGTATATGCAAAATACCCCCTTTGATCTTAGGAGAGAGAAAAGTTGTCGTTTTGCCGGTACGCTTATCCAATCTTCTGATGCCGTCGTCCCATGTTCCCAACCAAAGTTCTCCTTTAGAGGTTTCCAATATATATAAGAAAGTCGATTCTTTATCAGCAGAAGCAAGCAATACCAGGAAGTTTTCAAAATAATTCTTGAGTTTATTGAATTTAGCCAAAGGCTTCTTTGCTATCTTCGATGCCACCCATACATCACCTTTCTTATCTGCATAAATATAATTAATCAAGCCTTGTGGCTGACCGGGAAACATATATTGCTCAAGTTTTCGAGACAATAGATTATATCTAAAAGCCCCTTGTCCGTAAGTAGCAAGCCACACATTGCCCTGCTTGTCCTCTACAATGTTGTTAATGATAGATGTGATCGTTACCCCCTCTTTCGTTTGTGGACGAAAAAGATAGAAGAGATCTTTTTCATAGATATAGATATAAACGCCAGTATCCGTGCCAATCCATAACTTCCCTTCACTATCTTCGAACAACACGTTGATGTAGCTATTGCCCAAAGTCGTTGGAGAACTACCGTTGCTCAAATACTTTTTGATGTTTTGCCCGTCAAAACAGTTCAAACCCTCTTCAGTTCCAATCCAGATAAAGCCTCGCTTATCCTGCAAGATACTCCTGACAATATTAGAGGAAAGCCCATTGTCCACCGTATAATGACGAAAGCTAAAGATTCTGGGATCAGCCTTAGCAACCGACAAGAAGATAGCTAAAAAAGAGATAAATAAAAATAGACGTTTCTTCATCAATAGACAGAGAGTTATTAACAAATTATTTTCTTCTGCAATATTAACGCTTTTATCCTAGAGAACATCCCAATATCATCCACAAAGCTAAAAGAATAATCCAGCCATAGGGCTTAAAGCATTAATAATCAGTAATAATTGCCTATAAAAGATTTATTCACTATCCAGATTATTTTTGCATAGTCATAGACTATTCTTTTATCATCGCTCTTCTTTTTCACCTTAATTTGCAATCACACCGAAACATAAGTTAAAAATCTAATTCAAAAACCAGAACGTTATGAAAGGCAAAAACCTTCTGCTTATTGGATGTACTACAATAGGAATATTATCATGTAGTTCATCTTACAAACAATCCGGAGATCCGATAAAAGAAGTTCCCTTTACACAAGTCCATTTCTGCGACAGTTTCTGGGCTCCAAGAATAGAGACTAACCGAACAGTGTCTATTCCTTCAGCCTTCAAAGAATGCGAAAAGAATGGGCGTTTTGACAACTTTGCTCTTGCCGGTGGGTTGATAAAAGGAGAACAAAAAGGCGATTTTTCATTTGACGATACCGACCCATATAAAATCATCGAAGGAGCCTCTTATTCATTAGCCGTAAAATATGACAAAAAATTAGATGCCTATCTCGATAGTGTGATTCATTTAATCGGTGCGGCTCAAGAAACAGACGGATACCTTTGTACCTGCGTTACCAACAAATGTACTCGCCTTTCGGGCTGGTGGGGAAGCAGCAAATGGGAAAAAATAAACAGCCATGAACTTTATAACTGCGGACATCTGTATGAAGCCGCCGTTGCCCATTATAAAGCTACTGGAAAAAAGACATTACTCAATGTAGCCATTAAGAATGCCGACCTTATCTGTAAGGTGTTCGGCCCTAACGAAGGGCAGAAACATGTTCCGTCCGGACATCCGATTGTTGAAATGGCATTGGCTAAACTGTACAACGTCACCGGAAACGAAAATTATCTGAAACTGGCCAAATATTTTGTGGAGGAGACCGGTCGGGGAACAGACGGACACAAGCTAAATGCATATAGCCAAGATCACATGCCTATTCTGCAACAAAAAGAGATAGTGGGACATGCCGTTCGTGCCGGCTATCTATATTCAGGAGTGGCCGATGTTGCCTCTCTTACCCATGACACTGCATACTTTAATGCACTGAAAAACATTTGGGACAATATGGTTAGCAAAAAACTATATATCACCGGAGGAATTGGCTCCAGAGCGCAGGGAGAAGGCTTCGGTCCAAACTATGAACTTCATAACCAGCAGGCATACTGTGAAACTTGTGCGGCCATAGCTAATGTATACTGGAATCAACGGATGTTTCTAGCTACAGGAGATGCAAAATACATCGATGTGGTAGAACGGGCCATGTATAATGGAGTAGTATCGGGCGTATCCTTAAGTGGCGATAAATTCTTCTACGACAATCCACTGGAATCAATGGGGCAACATGAACGCCAGAAATGGTTTGGATGCGCTTGCTGCCCCGGCAACATCACCCGATTCATGCCTTCCATACCAAACTATGTATATGCCACACAAGGCAATGACATTTATGTAAACCTCTATGTGCAAAGCCAAGGTTCCATCAATACACAAGCCAACACCATAGAGATAAAACAAACAACCTCTTATCCATGGGAAGGTCACGTGGAATTGACCGTTAATCCGGAGAAACAATCAAAATTTGCCATGAGATTACGCGTGCCGGGGTGGGCAAAAAAATCACCTGTTCCATCGGATTTATATTCATTCACCGATCAATCACAGGCCATCAGCCTATCCATAAACGGAAAAAGAGAAAGCGTAAAAGAGAGCAACGGCTATATAACATTAGTACGTACATGGGAAAAAGGGGATAAGATAGAGATCAATCTCCCCATGCCTGTCCGCCGGATAAAAGCCAATCCAAATGTGAAAGACGACGAAGGTAAACTTGCCATACAACGCGGCCCGATTGTCTATTGCCTGGAAGGTGTCGATCAAGCTGACAAACATGTGCTAAACAAGTACATCCCCGACAATACTTCATTCAATGTTCAATTCGATAAAGACTTGCTAAACGGCGTAATGGTACTGAAAGGAAAAGCAAAAGAAGTTTCACTCACAGGGAAGGAAAAAGACGTTGCCTTCACAGCTATCCCTTATTCTACGTGGAATAATCGTGGAGCAGACGAAATGGCCGTATGGATTCCTTACGCAGCCAACTATGCCCGTCCTGTTCCTGTACCAACAATCGCCTCACGCGCACGCACATTTACGATAAGGACACCTCTTCAAAAAGATGCGCCCGAATCAGCCTCAACACAAGAATGGGCTTGGGGAGTAAACGACCAATGGGAACCCAAAAGTTCATCGGACATATCAAAGCCTTATCACTATTGGTGGCTAAAGAAAGGTTCGTTAGAAACAATGGTCTATGAGTTTGATAAACTGGAAACGATCTCAAGCGTGGATGTATATTGGCTTGATTTTGATCATTATGATGGCAACTTCAGAATACCCGAAAGTTGGAAGCTTTATTTCAAAGAAGGAAATAATTGGAAAGAAGTGCAAGCCTCAACTCCATACACAGTAAAAAAAGATACTTACAATCACATGGCTTTCAAACCCGTTACTACTAAAAGTTTGAAAATTGCGGCACAACTACGCAAAGGAGAATCGGGAGGAGTCATTGAATGGAAAGTAAATAAATAACCTATAGTATTAATCTTAAATTTAAAAAACAATGAACACATCTCAATGTTATTCAAGCTTTTGGCACAAAAGTTTATTAAAGATGGTAGTTTGTGTGTTTTTTGCTACCGGCGTCGATACGTATTCGCTTTATGCAGTTGATACAAGCAACCGATTGGCAAAAGAAAACACACAGCAACGAATCAAAGTTACTGGAACAATCGTTGATAAATCCGGAGAGCCCATTATTGGTGCCAACATTGTAGAAAAAGGAACTACCAATGGAACTATTAGTGACTTGGAAGGGAGATTTACGTTAAACGTACAAAATCCAACTTCAGTACTTGTTGTTTCTTATATTGGGTATAAAACGACAGAGACATCAGCTAAAGAAAGAAATACCCGAATCACTTTAACTGAAGACTCCGAATTAGTAGATGAGGTAGTGGTAATTGGTTACGGTACACAACGCAAAGGAGATGTAACAAGTGCTGTTGCAAGTGTTAAAGCAGAAGATTTTACTATCGGTAAAATTGGTGATGCTGCGGAGTTGGTAAAGGGGAAAATTGCAGGTTTAAGTGTAACAAATTCTAGTGGTGATCCGACAGAAACTTCCAGTATTATGCTTCGTGGCATCAGTACTATACAGGGTAGTGTAACTCCTTTGATTTTAGTAGATGGTGTAGAAGGTAGTTTAACTACTGTAGCTCCTGAAAATATCGCTTCCATTGATGTTTTAAAGGATGCTTCAGCGGCGGCTATTTATGGTACTCGAGGCGCTAACGGAGTTATTTTAATTACAACTAAGACGGGAAAGCGTGAGTCACGTGCATCAGTCAGCTATTCAGGCTATGTATCTTTATCCGATTGGTTTGACACCTCGGATTTTATGGATACTAATGATATTATTTATGGACGTACCAGTTTCTCGTATGAAGGTTATGACACAGATTGGCTAAAAGCCGTAACTCGTAAAGCCGGATACAAACAGAATCATTCTTTAACGATAGAAGGTGGTTCTAAAAATTCTACTTATTCTGGAAATGTCACTTATAGTGACGAGCAAGGTATTATGCGTAAAAGTGATAACCGCAATTTGAAGATGCAGTTAGACTTTACCCAATATACATTAAATGATATGTTAAAGATTAATCTTAATGTTTTATATGGGCGCCAGACTTATACAAATAATAACAATGCCTATGTATATAGGCAAGCTATCATTCGTAATCCATCATCACCCATATACAATGAAGATGGTTCATATAATGAAAACTTCAATAAGTTGTATTACTATAATCCGGTGGAGATTCAAAATGAAATGATTGGTGACACGCGCATACATATCACTCGTGTGACCGGGAATGTTACTTTTGAACCGCTTAAGGGATGGCAAACCAATTTAATGTTGTCTATGAAAGAGAATTTGACGGAAGGAGAAACTTATTATACAAGCAAATATTATAGCCAGTCTATAGCTGATTGTAATGGTTGGGCTTCTAAATCATCAAGTAATACACGAAGTGATAATGTGGAATTAACTACTAAATATGATTTTACGATTGATAAACACAAAGTTACCGCTTTAGCGGGTTACAGTTATTTATACAATGTAAACGATGGTTTTTCTGCCGGTAATGGGAATTTCCCCTCAGAATCTTATTTATATAATAATTTGGCACAAGGTAGTTATCTGACGGATGATGATCAGACAGCCAGTATGAGCTCCTCAAAAGATGACAATACCTTGGTTGGCTTTTTCGGACGAGTAAATTATGGGTATGATAATCGTTTTAATGCTATGATCAGTATACGCCATGAAGGGTCTTCTAAGTTCGGTGACAATCATAAATGGGGTACTTTCCCATCGACTTCTTTGGGATGGACTATGAGCAATGAGAAGTTTATGAAAAAGTTCAGGTGGCTAGATTATTTGAAGTTACGCGTAGGTTATGGTATGACCGGTGTTATTCCAAGTAGTTCATACTTGTCTTTGACAATGTATGATTATGATACTTATGGTAAGCATTTGGATTCGTCAGGTTCTTGGACTCCCTCTTTAGCTGTTTCCCAAAATCCAAATCCTGATTTAAAATGGGAAAAAACTAAAGAATGGAATTTTGGCATGGATTGGGAAGCATTGGATGGCCGGTTAAGAGGTTCTGTGGATTATTATATAAAAAAGACAGTGGATCTATTATATGACTACTCTGTACCAGTTCCCCCAAATCTTTATAATTATACTACTGCTAATGTGGGTTCAATGCGCAATACGGGTATTGAAGTAATGGTGAATGCAATTCCTGTGAAGACCAGAAATTTTGAGTGGAACACTACACTCACCTTATCTCATAATAAAAACAAACTGTTGAGTTTATCAAATGATTTGTATGAGACAGATAATTTTATGGAAGTAGGTGGATTGGGAGAGCCCATTAGTGTGACTACCCACTGTATGGAAGTGGGGCATAGTTTAGGTGATTTTTGGGGATTGAAATCAGTTGGCGTCAGTGAAAACGGAGTGGTTCTGGTAGAAGTCTCGGATGGTAATGGCGGGTGGAATGTAAAAGAGTTTGATACCAGTTATAATGAAGAAGCCAATCGTCAACGTTTAGGTAACGGGCTTCCCAAATTATATATGGGATGGAATCATACGTTCCGTTATAAAGGTTTTGATTTGAGTTTACAGTTTACGGGTCAGTTTGGTTATCAAATATTGAATGCGCAACGTTGTTTTTATGAAAATAACTCCATTGCTTACAATCGTTTAAAATCAGCGGCAAACTATCATTCCGCCATAAATGCCGATGGTACTGCAGTTATTGATGAAACTACGGGAAAGCAATTGATGGTACAACTATCCAGTTCCATGTCACAAGGTTTTTGGAGTGACAACATTGAAGATGGTGATTTTATAAAACTTTCTAATGCTACTTTAGGGTATACTTTTCCAATTAAGAGCTCTTTAAAAAGATATATTAATAATGCCCGCATATATGTTTCGGGATCCAATCTATTTTGCATTACGGGTTATTCGGGAATTGATCCGGAAGTGGATAATTATTTCTTGTATCCGGGTATTGATTATCAGGATAAATATCCTACTACTCGTTCTATTACATTTGGTGTTAATTTGAATTTCTAATCACAAAAGGTATGAAACTATTTAGATATATAACATTAGGCATTGCAGTAAGCTCTCTTGCTTTTCTAGGCGCCTGCACAGATTTGAAAGAAAATGTTTATTCCTCGTTGACTGATGAAACGATTGATGTTACAGATGAAGATGTCGTATCATCTATGATGGGAGAAGCTTACGCACAATTCCGTTTTATTTATTGGAGTTGGAATGGTTATTTTGATTTGTGTGAAGAATGTAGCGATACTTATATGACTCCTAAACGTATAGGAGTGGGGTGGGGTGACTTATATGTTTCTATGCATAAGCATAGTTGGAACTCGGAACAGGGCCATCTTGAGGTTTTTTGGGATTATGCTTACGCTTGCATTGGATATGCTAATAAATGCTTGGATGAATTACCGGATAGTGGTGAGGATCAAGCGCAGATGCGTTTTTTGCGAGCAACGACTTATTATATGCTTTTGGATGCCTTTAGAAATGTTCCATTAGATACTACCCAAGTCCATGAAGCTGGTTATCTTCCTCAACAGGTTTCAGGGGAAAAAGTTTTTGATTACTGTGTGAGCGAATTGGAAGCGATAAAGGATGATCTGGGTACTGATCATGTGTTTGGCTATCCAAATCGTTATGCAGCTTGTATGACATTGGCTAAACTTTATTTAAACTATAATTCTTATTTTAATGCATCAGGTACAGACTATTATGAAAAAGCCTTGGATGAAGTGAATGAGATTATAGAGGACGGTGAATATTCTTTAGCAACCAATTATTTGGATAATTTTAAAGAAGATATTTCAGAATCATCGGAAGTCATTTTTGCCATTCCGTTGGATAAAACGAATGCTTCTCATAATTATTTGGTAAATAAATGTTTAGTGGCTGCCGGTGCAGCAGCTTATGGTTATACAGGTTCTCCATGGAATGGAAGTTGCGCTGTACCTCAATTTATTGATTCTTATGATTCGAGTGATAAACGTTTGACTGATACATGGACAGGAGGCACTCAATATAAAGCGATTGAAAACTCTGATGGGACCTATACTCCACAAGCTGGTGATCCTATTCCTTTTACTGACGATGACTGGTCCGGAACGGGCTATCTTACTTATTCCAAGAAAGTTCATTCTATTGATAATCCTGGTGCTTATCAGCAGGAAGGTTATCGTTTTGTAAAAAGTGAAATTGTAGGAGGAGACGCTGGTACTTATGGTAATGATGTAGCTTTTTTTCGTTTAGCGGACGCTATGTTCATAAAAGCGGAATGTTTACTCCGTCTTGGACAAAATGAAAATACTGCGGCAGAATTGATTACAGAAGTACGCAAACGTTCTTTTGACTCAACTGCTAAAGCGACTCGTACAGCTGCCGAATTAAAAGGCGGTAGTCAATATGATTATGGACATCGTGAATATACAGGAGAGGGTTATGCCAATTGGGATTCTTCCACTTACGTCTCAACGACCGAAGGAGGTTCAGATATTGAATTCGGTGGATTGCTGGATGATCTTGCATGGGAATTTGTAGGAGAACATCATCGTCGTCAGGATCTGATTCGTTTTAAGTTGACCGACGGGCGTAGTGTGTTTAACGGGAAGTCGTGGTTCTGTAAAGATGCCACTACTGAGACTTATCTAGATGTTTTTCCTATTCCTAAAGCGAGTTTAGATGCAAATATTTCGCTTGTGCAGAATGACGGTTATAGTGAATGATAGGCATTTGGTCAATAGAATATAAACTTTAATACTATGCAGATATGAAAAGAATTTGTCATTTATATATTATGCTTTTTTCTTTGACAATTGGATTAATCGGTTGCGGAGACAATACTGGTTTTTGTGAAGAGCATGTGCTTACTCAGGATGAGATTGCAGAGATAGCTCGTCAGGATTCTATCAATGAAGCACAGCAAAATTCGATTGATGCTGACTTGATATTGGAATATACGGTGGAAGATGTTGTAAGTGCTTCATCTTGGACTTCCAAAACGTTGGAGATAGATTTGGATACTATTGCCGAATTATTTGGAATAACTACAGATGAATTGGCAGCCGGTATTGCCGGCGAAGACGGTGCTCCCGAAATAGAAGGTTTTGCTATTGAGGCTACCACTCATGATGACAACAGTGTGGCTAGTAATACCAGCGGTGCCTGGGGGCATTGGTGGGATACAAGCGGCGACGTTTGTGATACATATAATCAAGATACTTCCGCTTTTTATGCGGAGTGGAACGATGAGGATAATGTCTTTGCAATTGGGCAATATCCCGGTCACCTCAGTGTCGGGGATAGCATAACAGTATTGGAATGCCTGAAGTATAATGATTTGCGAGTAGCTGTGCAAATAACGTATGTTGTAACTGCTGAATGAGGAATATCAAGATCCGGAGACTGCTCCGACTGGAAACCCGACAACCGTTGAGAATACCATTACGCTTACGAAGGCATATGATAATACATATACATCTGTTGAATACGATGTGAAAGATATACTCTGTAATGCATTCAAGATGGCTACTTATGAAATATACAGTGCTATAAATAACGGTAATTTGAAAGTTTATCTAAATGAAGAAACCACCGAAGAACCATCATATACAGCAGACGCTCCAGGGTACTGGATTGATGCAAATGGTGCATCTATTGCTTATGCAAATGGCATTATATGGATCAGTTTGGGCTATGATAGGACTTCTTTATACCTTTACGGAGGAAATCATCCTGATAATTGTAGCACAAGTGGGCAGGAAGTTAGTACTAAGATGATTATTGCTTGCAATGGTGGTAAAGCTATTTTCAATATTACTTACGATGTAACAGCGCAAGTTTCGGAATAAGAGCAAACCGAATAGAAGAGAATTGTGCCAAGAAGATACATCTGTCTGGGCACAATTCCATCTTAAATCCAAATATACTAATGAGAAATATACGATTGATTAGATTGTCTGTTATGCTATTTTCATTCTGCATTTTAGGCTGTAGTAATAATGATGCTGCTTTGGCAGATTATATTATGATAGATGAGGATCAGCTTAAAGTAGCTTTGGAATCGGAAGATACTACAGCATCTATTGAATTTACAGCTTTGACATCATGGAAAGCAGTCGTGAAAGATGCTAATAATAAATGGATAACTCTACCTAATAGCTCGGGAATAGGCGGAGTAATGGCTATGAAGATTAGTGTTACAAAAAATGTTAGTGCAATAGCCCGCACTGCAACAATAACTCTCACTTGTAGAAATACAACGAAAGAAATAACAGTTACCCAAGGAGGAAGTACTTTACAAATTATGGATGAATCCAATGTGGAAAATCTCGATAAATACTATAAACCTGCCGAGTTTAGCAACATTAATATGTTTCGTAGTGATGCTAAATGGTCATGGTTTCGTTCGGCACAGAGTGAGCACTTTTTTGTTTTCTGGGAATCAGGGTTTGGTGATGATCCGAATGCTGATAGCGTAGATGAGGCTTTGCGAGTGGATATTAATGATTTATTGGAAAAGGCGGAGCAATTCTATGCGACGAATATCGGAAAGCTAAAGTTTGCAGAAACTGTGCAAGGAAAATCTTATCTGGATAAATACAAGATGGAAATCTATCTGATGTATCAGACTGAATGGCTGGCAACAGGTTCAGGATACGATAATACAATCGGTGCTTTGTGGGTTAATCCAAGTACTTGTCAGCCAGTGGGCTCTACTATTGCTCATGAGATTGGGCATAGTTTCCAATATCAAGTATATTGCGATAAACTATTACAAGGTGCGACTGACGATTCTAAGAAGGGATTTCGTTATGGATATGAAGGTAGCAATGGAGGTAATACTTTCTGGGAACAATGTGCGCAATGGCAATCTTTTCAGGACTATCCTGAACAATTATTTAGCAACTCTAATTTTAATGTGTGGTTAGCTAATTGTCACAGGCATTTCGAACATGAATGGATGCGTTATGCCAGTTATTGGTTGCAATATTACTGGGTTGCCAAGCATGGAATGGAAACTGTAGGTAATATTTGGATGCAATCGGTTTATCCCGAAGATGCTATTTCTTCATATATGCGTCTGTACTGTGATAATCAGTGGGAGACTATGCGTGCGGAACTTTATGATTATGCTGCACGAATGGCGACTTTTGACATTGATATTATACGAGATTACTCGGCTGGATATATTGGCCAATATTCCACCACACTATATGATATAGCTGATGATTATTATCAGATTGCTTATGCCGATTGCCCTGGTACAACAGGCTTTAATGTGATTGCTCTGAATGTTCCTGATGCCGGGACAAAAATTGAAGCAAACTTTGTGGGATTGCAACCGAGTTCCGATTTGGCTGCTGTTGATCCGGGTAATATTATTGATGGCGATGGCAACATAGTTGCCACTACAACAAATTATAATACCATCAGTAACATAACAGCAGGATGGTGTTATGGATTTGTAGCTTTGAAATCAGATGGAACTCGCGTATACGGGGATATGAATCAACAGGCTACGGGTACTGTAAGTTTCTCAGTTCCTGCCAATACAGAAAATTTGTATTTGGTAGTGATGGGCGCACCAAAACAGTATAAAGTTCATCCGTGGGATGAAAAAGAACAGAATGATGCTCAATGGCCTTATAAAGTGAAAATTATAAGCATGGACTTGCTTGGTCATTTTGATATAGATATGGATGCTGTCCCCAAAAATGTGCAATTTACCTACAATGTTAATTGTGATGCCGCAATAACAGACTATAATTTAGGTTCTATTGATTTGCAGAGCAATGGAGATATTAAAAAATTATCACAAGCTTTTGTAATGCAGCCCAATGTACTTAGCAGTAATACACTAGCTATTACAAATGGACAGACTTCGAATCCGACTGCAGGCTATATCTCTTTAGGTCTATTGCAGACTGACGGGACTTGTTCCTATAATTACACAGCTAATAGTGGATTTTACTGTACGGCTGAAGGTAATCAGGGATCGTGGAGTAATAATGATCCTATCTGGGTTGAATACAATAAGGATACATTTGTTTTTAAGTATGGCCATAAGCCGGGAAGTAGTATAGCTGGAAGAAAATATACAATTAAGCCGGCATTAACATATATAAAAGATGATAAGCAATATATGGCTACATTTATAATTACTATGCGATTTTAAAGCATTAATTTATGTGGGAGTTTTTTACGGATCATTTAATTGTATGTGCTATATAAAAATAAGTATGAGAAACAATAAGATTTTTCACTTCATTACTCTCTGTTTATTAATAATAATGACAGAAAATGAAGCTGTATGCGCTCAAGAGTCAGACTTAGCTTTATCCAAGAAAGAAACATCTACAGCTGTTCCCGATTCCTTAAAGTTGGCTGCGTTCTACAAAAAATACCTAGATGCCGATGGAATACCAGTCATTTCATCGGAGAAAGTAGATGATGAGGCTCTGAAAGTAGCACGTAAAATCATCGTGGGAATGCTTGCCAAACGAGAGGATGTAAAGGCTTACATGGTGAAGAAGCATTGTCGCTTTATGGTTATCGGTGAAAAAGAAGAGGTTTGCGACATACCTGAATATGCTCATATTTGCAGTTCTCCTGATAGCATGGCTTACTGGAATAAGCGATCCCGAGGATTTGGTGGTGCACCCGAGGATGATCTCAGTTCGAGTTGCGGAGAAGAGAACTTAATTTGTCTACCCGGAGATCGTTATGAAGGAGAGAACATTTTGATTCATGAATTTGCCCACCTTATTCATACGGTTGGTATAGTCGGTGTCGATCCTGATTTCAATAATAAGTTGGAGGCAGTGATGAAACATGCCATAGAAAAAGGACTGTGGAAGAATACTTATGCACTATCTAACAAAGAAGAGTATTTTGCAGAAACAGTGCAATCTTTCTTCAACTGCAACCGTTATTCAGAAAAGCCCAATGGGGTACATAATTCCATAAACAGAAGAGAAAAATTAAAAGAATATGATCCGGAAATGTATCAGTTACTACTAAACTACTTTTACGAAACATATCTCCCCATTTGTAATCAAGTTCATCTTTAATAATTAACTATGAGAAAGTTACTCTACATCTTCTTCCCACTGCTCTGCTTTTTGGGCCACATTACGCCGGCCTCATCACAACAGACAGCATGGAATGCTCCGAGCAATGGGAACCCTGTTATTCCGGGATACTTTGCCGATCCTACGGTTAAGAAGTTCGGCGATACTTATTATATCTATGCAACGACTGATGGGAATGGAGGAGGATTAGGTCCATCAGTGGTATGGACGTCTAAGGATTTTCAGAACTGGACGATGATACCCATGAACTGGCCGACAACCTATCATATCTGGGCACCGGACGTGATGCAGGGAACAGATGGTAAATACTACATGTACTACTGCGAACCCTGTAAAATCTATTGCGGCGTTTCGGATACACCGACAGGCCCTTGGCATAACATATTAGGAAATGACACAGCAGTATTGGTTCCCGATCGGTTTGTTACCAATGCGATTACGCTGGATGGGCAGTCTTTTGTTGATGATGATGGCTCCACGTATCTTTGTTGGGGTACTTGGGGCATTTACAAAGGTTTTGGTTGCGGAGTAGGTAAACTTTCGGATGATATGAAAAGCTTTACCAAAACACACCTCATCCCCAACACGGAGGCTACGGATTTCTTTGAAGCTCCCTTTATGATAAAAAGGAATGGAATCTATTATTTCATGTATTCATCGGGATCTTGTCACGACCATACGTATCGTGTGCAATATGCTACCAGTAAGGTAGGACCAATGGGGCCATTCACCTTTGGAAAGAATAATCCAATCTTATCAACGAATGCAGATAGTACCATACATGGACCGGGGCATCACAGCATTCTTCAAGAGGGTGATGACTACTACATCGTGTATCACCGGCACAACATCCCACAGTCTACTCGCGGAATGCATCGGCAGATAGCGATCGATAAGCTGATCTTCAGTGAAGACGGAACAATAGAAAGGGTTGATGCAGGGCATCTGGGAGTTGGCTGTTTACAGCCGTCAACCAATCTTTCTCCTAACCTTATACTGGGTAAATCGGTGAAAGCGTCTTCGTATTACAATGAATCTTTTAAACCGGAATACGCAGTAGACGATAACAACGCAACTCTGTGGAGACCGCGTACTTGTGGAAAAGAGTGGATTGAAATTGATTTAAAGAAGGTTCAAGCCATACGCCGCATCTGGACGCAGTTTGAATATCCGACCTCTTTTTATCAATACATGATAGAGACTTCTACGAACGGCAAAGAGTGGGCCATCTTTGCAGACAAGCGAGACAATCGGCTGGCAGGTAGTCCAATGGTCGACTTTGGCAATACAAAGGCTCGCTACGTACGATTAACTGTGACGGGTGGACAAAAGGGCGGACAGTTCGGAGCAATATGGAATATCAAAGTATTTGCTGATAACGATCAGAACGGGGACCTCCTAACTCCGGCAGCAACTAAACGAGTAGGATTGTTCCTTGATATCAATGCTGACGACTACAAAGTAGGTGATTCCATTAGAAGCGTCAAGAATCGCATTGGTAAAGGAGTATTTACAAGCGAAACATCTTCACTGCCCATCGTAATGAAAGACCAATTCAAAGCATTTGCCTTTGACAGCACACAGTGGTTTAAATCAAACTTCAGTCTGCCCGAAACAATGAAAAACAGTGCTCCATATACGCTCGAAGCATGGGTTTTTAATCCGCAAGCCAACGTAAACGAATGTATTGCCGATCTGGTTTCATCGGAAGGAGAATTGGAAAAGATCATGCTATGTAACGGTACGGAAACACGATGTGGCGTCGTTTGCCACTTTGGATGGTTTGAAGACATGGGCTTTTCTGAAATAGTGCAAAAAGGAGGATGGCAACATTGGGCCATTACTTACGATGGATATGTAGAAAAAGTATATCTTAATGGCAAAAAGATGAAGGAAAAAGATATTGTATTACTTTTGCCTAAGGGAGAATACATAACGCTTGGCAAAACAGCCATTGGTGACTGGCCTTTTACTGGTTATCTCC
>Ga0316604_10001753_pt1 | contig 18143 bp, 17 predicted proteins | sample OWC_soil_day20_C_FD_207650 | JGI IMG/M metagenome (GOLD analysis project Ga0316604, IMG submission 207650) | Wetland soil microbial communities from Old Woman Creek delta, Ohio, United States - OWC_soil_day20_CT | ecosystem: Environmental > Terrestrial > Soil > Wetlands | place: USA: Ohio... | reverse complement strand
TGTCGCGGGCGACATCCTTCAGACCGTGGGCGACGTAGTCGAGTGCGACGTTCCAGTCGACTTCCTTCCACTCGCCGCCCTGCTTGACCATCGGCTTGGTCAGCCGTTGGTCGGAATTCAGGGCCTGATAGGAGAAGCGTTCCTTGTCGGAAATCCAGCACTCATTGACGTCTTCATTCTCGCGCGGCAGTACGCGCATCACGTTGTCGTGCTTGACCTGGACAACCAGATTGGCACCGACCGAGTCGTGCGGGCTGACCGACTTGCGGCGCTGCAGTTCCCAGGAACGCGCGGTGTAGCGGAAGGGTTTGGACGTCAGTGCGCCGACCGGGCACAGGTCGATCATATTGCCCGACAATTCGGAGTCGACCGTACGACCAAGGAAGGTAGTGATCTCGGAATGCATGTTGCGGTTGGCCATGCCGAGTTCCATGATGCCGGCAATTTCCTGGCCGAAGCGCACGCAACGGGTACAGTGAATGCAGCGGCTCATCTCTTCCATCGAGATCAGCGGGCCGACGTTCTTGTGGAAGACGACGTGCTTTTCTTCGGTGTAGCGGCTCTTCATCGGGCCGTAACCGACTGACATGTCCTGCAACTGGCACTCGCCGCCCTGATCGCAGATCGGGCAATCGAGCGGGTGGTTGATCAGCAGGAATTCCATCACCCCCTTCTGTGCCTTGACGGCCAATTCGGAGTGGGTGAATACCTTCATGCCGTTGGTCACCGGTGTTGCGCACGCTGGCAAAGGCTTTGGCGCCTTTTCCACCTGCACCAGACACATCCGGCAGTTGGCGGCGATCGAGAGTTTCTTGTGGTAGCAGAAATGCGGGATGTACACGCCAACCTGCTGCGCGGCATCCATCACCGTGCTGCCGTCGGGTACTTGCGCTTTCTTGCCGTCGATTTCGATTTCTAGCATGTCGCTACCTTGTAGCCAGTTCTTTCGTATCTATCGCTTGGAAGGTTTCGTTCAGGCCTGAACCTTGTGGAAACCACTGCCCGCCCATTGCACATCCTTGGGAACGAGACAGGTCTTATGTTCGATGTGGTACTCGAATTCGCTGCCGAACTGCTTGAGAAAGCTTTGCACCGGGAACGCTGCGGCATCGCCAAGCGCACAGATAGTGCGGCCGGCGATATTGCCCAGCACGCTGTTCAGCAGATCGATATCCTCTGGCTTGCCTTGGCCGTTTTCGATGCGATGTACCACCTTGTACATCCAGGCGGTTCCTTCGCGGCAGGGGGTACATTGACCGCAGGACTCTTCGTAATAGAAGAACGAAAGACGCTCCAGCGCCTTGACCATGCACACCGTCTCATCCATGACGATGACCGCGCCGGAACCGAGCATCGAGCCGCCTTTGCTGATCGAGTCGTAGTCCATGGTGCAATCCATGATTACGTCAGCCCGCATGACTGGAGCGGACGAGCCGCCGGGGATAACCGCCTTCAGCTTGCGCCCGCCACGCATACCACCGCACATTTCGAGCAGTGTGGCAAACGGCGTACCGAGCGGAATTTCGTAGTTGCCAGGACGATTGACGTGGCCGGACACCGAGAACAGCTTGGTGCCGCCGTTGTTCGGCTTGCCCAGATTGAGAAACTCTTCGCCGCCCATCTTCAGGATGAAGGGGATGGACGCAAAAGTTTCGGTATTGTTGATCGTTGTCGGCTTGCCATACAGACCGAAAGAGGCGGGGAAAGGCGGTTTGAAGCGTGGCTGCCCTTTCTTGCCCTCGATCGATTCGAGCAGTGCGGTTTCTTCGCCACAGATGTAGGCGCCGTAACCGTGGTGGGCAAACAGTTCGAAATTGAAACCAGAGCCAAGAATATTCTGGCCGATAAAACCGGCGGCACGGGCTTCGTCAAGCGCCTCTTCAAAACGCTTGTACTCCAACCAGACTTCGCCGTGCACGTAGTTGTAACCGCGAGTCGCCCCCATCGCGTAGGCGGCGATAGCCATCCCTTCTATGACTGCATGCGGGTTGTAGCGCATGATGTCGCGATCTTTAAAGGTCCCCGGCTCGCCTTCGTCGGTATTGCAAACAACGTACTTGTCGCCCGGGAAGGAGCGCGGCATGAAGGACCACTTCAAACCGGTCGGGAAGCCGGCGCCGCCACGACCGCGCAGCACGGACTTCTTTACTTCGCCGATGACTTCTTCTTGGGAAATATTGTTGTCCAGGATGCGCTTCAGTTGCTGATAACCACCGCGGGCAACGTAATCCTTCAGATGCCAGGTGTTGTCACCATCGAGGCCTTCCATCAGGACGCCATTGATCGAACCAAGCATGGCCATTATTTGCACTCCTCAAGCAGCTTGTCGATCTGTTCCGGATGCATGTGGCTGCACATTGAGCGGTTATTGACGATGAAGACCGGCGCATCGCCGCAAGCGCCCATACACTCACCTTCCTTCAGCGTGAACTTGCCGTCGGCCGTAGTTTCGCCGTAACCGATGCCCAGCTTTTTTTGCACGTATTCACCGGCGTGATAACCGCCGGACAGCGCGCACGGCAGATTGGTACAGATCGTAATCTTGTACTTACCGACCGGCTTCAGGTCATACATGTTGTAGAACGAGGCCACTTCGTAAGCCGCCATCGGCGGCATGGCGAGGTAGTTGGCAACTGCTTCGATTGCTTCCGGCGGCAGCCAGCCCTTTTCTTCCTGAGCATGGGCGAGACAGGCCATCACAGCAGATTGCTTCTGCTCGACGGGATATTTGGCGACCTCACGGTCGAACTTCTCGAGGGTTTCAGCGGAAAACATCAGCGGTCGATCTCGCCAAAAACAATATCCTGGGAACCGATAATCGTAACGACGTCGGCAAGCATGTGGCCGCGGGACATTTCGTCCATACCGGCCAGGTGTACATAACCCGGTGCGCGAATCTTCATCCGGTAGGGCTTGTTGGCACCATCGGAAATAAAGTAAATACCGAATTCACCCTTCGGGTGTTCAACAGCCGCGTAAGCCTCACCAGCCGGGACATGAATACCTTCGGTAAAGAGCTTGAAGTGATGAATTAGCTCTTCCATGTTGGTCTTCATGCCTTCGCGCGGCGGCGGTGCCACCTTGTGATTATCGGTAATAACCGGACCGGGGTTCTTTCGCAACCAGTCGATACACTGCTTGATGATCTTGTTCGACTGGAGCATTTCTTCCATGCGCACCAGATAACGATCATAGCTATCGCCATTGACACCGACCGGCACATCGAAGTCGACCTTGTCATAGGCGGCGTAAGGCTGCTTCTTGCGCAAGTCCCAAGCGATACCCGACCCCCGCAGCATGGCACCGGTAAAGCCCATCTGTTTTGCACGTTCCGGCGTCACCACCCCGACATTGACCAGACGCTGTTTCCAGATTCGGTTATCAGTCAGCAGCGTGTGGTATTCACTGTGATAGGTCGGGAAACGGTTGGTGAAGTCCTCTAGGAAATCAAGCAACGAACCACTGCGATTCTCGTTAAGCTCACCCGCCTTCTTGGCACTAGTCCAGGTAGACGCCTCGTATTGCGGCATGCGATCCGGCAGGTCACGGTAAACACCACCCGGCCGGTAATAAGCAGCGTGCAGACGGGCCCCTGAAACAGCCTCGTAGGCATCCATCAGGTCTTCACGCTCACGGAAGGTGTAAAGAGCCATGGTCATCGCACCAACGTCGAGTGCGTGACAGCCGATCCACAACAAATGATTGAGGATGCGGGTAATTTCGTCGAACATCGTACGGATGTACTTGCCACGCTCAGGCACTTCAATACCGAGCAATTTCTCGGTGGCCAAGCAATAAGCATGTTCATTACACATCATCGACACGTAGTCGAGACGATCCATATAGGGAACGGATTGCACCCAGGTACGGGTTTCAGCCAGCTTTTCGGTGGCGCGGTGCAACAAACCGATGTGCGGATCGGCGCGCTGAACAACTTCACCATCCAGCTCAAGCACCAGACGCAGCACACCGTGCGCAGCCGGATGCTGCGGACCGAAGTTCAGCGTGAAATTACGAATATCAGCCATGGGCAGCATCCCCAAAAGTATCTTCGCGCACGATGCGCGGGGTATTCTCGCGCGGCTCGATGGTTACCGGCTGGTAAATGACGCGTGCCTGATCCGGGTCATAGCGCATTTCAACGTGACCGGAAATGGGAAAGTCCTTGCGGAACGGATGGCCGATAAAGCCGTAGTCAGTCAGGATGCGGCGCAGATCGTCATGACCGACGAAAGCAATACCGTACAGATCGAACGCCTCACGCTCGAACCAATTAACACTGGTCCAAATGCCCGTCAGCGAATCGACCGCCGGAAACTCATCATCCTCGGCAAAAACCCGAACCCGCAGACGCCAGTTGTTATTCAGTGATAGAAGATGGGTGACCGCCGCGAAACGCTTGCCTTGCCAAGCCCCGTCGCCGTAGGTGGAATAATCCACACCACAGAGATCAATCAGCTCGTCAAAGCCCAAATCGGCTTCGTCACGCAACGTTTTCATCACAGCGAGATAATCAGCGGAGGCAACCTCAACGGTCACCTCGCCGAGAGCAATTTTCAGGGACTTAAGCTTGTCACCGAAGTGCTTCTGCAAATTCTGGCTAAGCGTTTCCAGCTTGGCGGACATAGTGAATCAGCCTTGGCAATTAACGAGCGATGGTATTGGTACGGCGAATCTTGTTCTGCAACTGAATGATGCCGTACAACAAGGCTTCAGCCGTCGGAGGACAACCCGGCACGTAGATATCAACCGGTACGATCCGGTCACAACCGCGAACTACGGAATAGGAATAGTGGTAATAACCACCACCATTGGCACAGGACCCCATGGAGATAACCCAGCGCGGCTCAGCCATCTGGTCATACACCTTGCGCAACGCGGGCGCCATCTTGTTGGTCAGCGTACCAGCAACAATCATCACATCCGACTGACGCGGACTTGGGCGGAACACAACACCAAACCGGTCAAGGTCATAGCGAGCGCAACCGGCGTGAATCATCTCCACCGCGCAACAAGCAAGACCGAAAGTCATCGGCCACATCGAGCCGGTGCGCATGTAATTAATCAGCTTGTCAGCCGTAGTGGTGACAAAACCCTCTTGGAGAACACCTTCAATAGCCATGCTTTATTCCCATTCCAGCGCACCCTTGGCCCAGGCGTAGACATAGCCGATAACCAGGATGGCGACGAAAACCAGCATTTCGATGAAACCGAACAACTTAATTGAATCGGTCGCGACGATATCCTTGAAAATCGTCGCCCACGGAAAGAGGAAGGCGATTTCCAGATCAAACAGAATAAAAAGGATGGCAATCAGGTAATAGCGCACATCGAATTTCATGCGCGCATCTTCAAACGCCTCAAAGCCGCACTCATAGGGAGAAAGCTTCTCTGGATCCGGCCTACTAGGAGCAAGCAGAAAACCCATCGCAACCGGCAATACGCCAACCGCAACACCCACCAGAACGAACATCAGGATTGGAAAGTAGTTTTCCATGACCCGCCGCCAATATTCAGTTTCTTGTAAGAAACAGCAAACCTTACGGTTACTGCCCCAATTATTGGTGCCGACGGCGAGACTCGAACTCGCACAGCTTGCGCCACTACCCCCTCAAGATAGCGTGTCTACCAATTTCACCACGTCGGCACTACGTTTTTTGCCCCATCCGGCGAGGACCATGCCGGACAACGCACCTTTCTTTACTTCGGAATATCTTTTGCCTTGGAACCCGCATCAACAGGAGCCACCGCCCCCTCAGAACCCGCCGGAACCGGCAACGAAACCGGCTGCGATTGTACCGTTTCTTGCATCACACTGCCAGACGTTTTTGGCTTGCTTGACGCTACGTAAGCCAAGGCAAGGCTGGTAACAAAAAATACCGCAGCCAGAACACCTGTAGTACGGCTCATAAAGTTCGCCGAACCGGAGGAACCAAACAAACTACCGGAAGCCCCGCTTCCAAACGCCGCCCCCATATCAGCCCCTTTGCCATGCTGCACAAGGACCAAACCAACAATAGCGAGCGCCACAAGAATATGGACCGTCAAAACCAGAGAGAAAAACCAGCTCATTTCACCACCTATGAATTTGCCGCGCGGCAAATCGCAAGAAAATCTTCAGCAACCAGCGCAGCCCCACCAATCAAACCACCATCAATATCGGCTTGCGCAAACAATTCGGCAGCACCCTGCGGCTTGACGCTACCACCGTACAAAATACGCAAATTCTCGGCAACAACAGGACTCAAAGCCGCAACCTGAGCACGAATAGCCGCATGCATCTCTTGAGCCTGGAATGGCGTAGCCGTTAGACCAGTACCAATCGCCCAAACAGGCTCATAAGCCACAACGACCTTGGCGAAGCCAGTCACCCCAAGGCAATCAAGAACCACTGACAACTGCCTCGAAACCACAGACTTCGCCCGCCCGGAATCACGCTCAGCAAGCGATTCACCAACACACAAAACCGGTGACATACCTGCAGCCAAAACCGCCGCACACTTCATTGCCACAACCTGATCGGTCTCACCAAACAACGCACGCCGCTCAGAATGACCAACAATAACGTAAGCGCAACCAAACTCGGCGAGCATTGCAGCCGCAACCTCTCCGGTATAGGCCCCCGCTTCGTGCTGACTGACGTTTTGAGCCCCCAGCATCAAGCGCGAGTGCTGCACTTTTGCCGAAACTTGAGCCAGATAGGGGTATGGAACACAAACCAAGACTTCACTATCCACACCAGACAAACCGGCAATCACCCCATCCAGCAAAGCTGCATTTGCCTGAATACTCCCATGCATTTTCCAGTTTCCGGCAACAAGCTTTTTACGCATGAATTGGCTGATCTTTTATGGCGAAAAACCTTTGGATTATAGCCGGGAGCACGATTTTCGGTCAAGGCAAGCGCATCTTCAACTTGATTGCACCGCCGCCCTCACCACCGAAGCCAACTCTTCCGCCGCCGCCAAAACCTGCTCGGCACTCTCCCCCTCCACCATCACACGCAGCAAGGGCTCAGTTCCCGAAGCTCGCAAAAGAACACGCCCAGATCCAGACATCCTACGCTCGATCTCGACAAGAGCCATTTGAATCGAAGGATCATCCTGCCACGGAAAGCCCTTCGAAATCGGAACATTGATTAGTTTCTGGGGATACAACTGAAGGCCCGCTAGCAACCCCTTGAGCGTCCCCGCAGACTCGCGCAAAGCAGCCAGCACCTGAAGCGCAGCAACCGTACCATCCCCCGTAGTGTGGCGATCAAGCGCAAGGATGTGTCCGGAATTTTCGCCGCCAAACAGCCAACCACGTTCGTTTAACATCTCTACGACATAACGATCACCGACCGCCGCCCGCGCAAAAGGAATATCCATCCGCGCCAAAGCATGTTCCAGCGCAAGATTAGTCATCAAGGTACCGACCACGCCGGCCACTTTCCCATGCCGCGCACGTCCACAGACAATGGCATACAGCAGTTGGTCGCCATCATAAAGACAACCATCGGCATCCACCATTTGAAGTCGGTCGGCATCGCCATCAAGTGCGATACCCAGATCGGCCCGCTGAGCCAGCACAGCATCAATCAGCGCCTTCGGCGCAGTCGCACCGACGCCGTCATTTATGTTCAATCCATTCGGCTGAGTCCCAATGGTCGTAACTTCAGCGCCGAGTTCGTGAAATACATCTGGTGCAGTTTGATATGCCGCCCCATGAGCACAGTCAACGACGATTTTCAGGCCACGCAGATCGAGATCATTCGGAAAGGTACTCTTGCAAAACTCGATATACCTTCCACGCGCATCATCGATGCGCCGCGCCCTACCCAGATCGGCAGAGGTCACGCACTGCATGGGCTGATCAATCAGCGCCTCAATGGCTCGCTCCATCGCATCCGGCAGCTTCGTACCCTGAGCCGAGAAAAATTTTATTCCATTATCGTAGTATGGGTTATGCGAAGCTGAAATTACGATCCCCGCCTGCAAACGCAAGGCTCGGGTCAGATAGGCAATAGCCGGGGTCGGCATCGGACCAACCAGACACACATCGACACCGGCAGCGGCAAAGCCAGCCTCAAGCGCTGACTCCAGCATATAGCCGGAAAGCCGGGTGTCCTTGCCAATCAGTACCGATGGGCGCTCACCCGCCGTCATCGCGGTGTTTTCCAGCAAAACTTTGCCCGCAGCGTAACCGAGGCGCATCACGAAGTCAGGCGTAATCGGAGCCTGCCCGACCCTGCCGCGGATTCCATCTGTCCCAAAATATTTTCTACTCACAGAACGCTCCCTGTTCGATTGCCGCCATGACTTTCAAGGCATCGCGGGTTGCCGCGACGTCATGCACTCGCAATATTTTCGCACCTTTTTGAGCAGCCAACATCGCAGCTGCAACACTTGCCGACTGACGCCCATCGACAGCCCTACCAGTAATTGCCCCCAGCATGGTCTTTCGAGAGACACCGACCAACAACGGGTATCCGGCTTCACCGAGCGCGGCCAACGCACGAAAAAGAGCCAGATTGTGATCAAGCGTTTTGCCAAAACCAAAGCCTGGATCAAGAATCACACGCTCCTTAACAATCCCCGCCTGCAGGCAAGCGTCAGCCCTCTCAAGAAGATAATCATGAACCTCAGCGACCACGTTTTCGTAACGCGGCGCTTGCTGCATGCCGCCAGGCTCCCCTTGCATGTGCATGATGCAGACTGCGCAATCACTGTCACGCAGCAGATCCATCGATGTCGGATCACGCAAGCCGGTAATATCATTGAAAAGAGAGGCCCCCGCCGCTATTGCCTCCCGCATGACTGCCGGCTTGTAGGTATCGACCGAAACCGGCACCCCCCAGTCAGCAATCCGATGCAATACCGGCAACAAACGGCGCAACTCCTCGTCAGCCGGCGTTGGGGTCGCACCTGGCCGCGACGACTCGGCGCCGATATCAAGGATATCCGCGCCAGCATCAAGCTGATGGCGCGCGTGCGCAACCGCTCGCTCAATATCATTACTCACGCCATCACTTGAAAAGGAATCTGGTGTCAGATTGACGATACCCATCAGCAATGGGCGATCCAGGTTGAGCCGAAAACGGCCGCAATGAAGAATTGACATGGCTATAAAATAAAAAAAGCCGGAAGCAAGCTCCCGGCTGTTATGAAACTCAGCGTATCAAGCTGTTGCGGTGGCGGTTGGCTCAGCCCCCGGCGTGTTATCCGACCGGGAAGGACGGGGCGCGCTTTGCGAAGGCTTCGGCGGACGCGGCGGCTTGCCATCCATGATGTCGTCGATCTGCTCGGCATCAATGGTCTCCCATTCCAGCAAGGCCTTGGTCATGGCTTCAACCTTGTCACGATTCTCTTCCAGCAGCTTGCGAGCCAGCGCGTACTGCTCATCGATAATCCGGCGAATCTCGGCATCAACCTTCTGCATCGTCGCCTCCGAAACATTCTTATGTTGCGTCACCGAACGACCCAGAAACACTTCACCGTCATTTTCGCCGTAAACCATCACGCCCAGATCGGACATCCCGTAACGGGTCACCATGTCGCGAGCCATCGCGGTGGCGCGCTCAAAATCGTTCGAGGCGCCGGTGGTCATCTGATTCATGAACAACTCTTCAGCAACACGACCACCGAAAAGGACAGCAATCCGGCTCATCAGATATTCGCGATCATAGGCATAGCGATCCTGCTCCGGTAGCTGCATGGTCAGCCCCAAAGCCCGTCCGCGCGGAATGATCGTTACTTTGTGCACCGGGTCAGACTTCGGCACCAGCTTGGCAACAACCGCATGCCCCGACTCATGGTAGGCGGTGTTCATCTTCTCATCCTCGGTCATTACCATGCTGCGGCGCTCGGCGCCCATCATGATCTTGTCCTTGGCTTTTTCGAAATCCTCCATATCCACCAGGCGCTTGCTACCACGCGCCGCAAACAACGCCGCCTCATTGACCAGATTGGCCAGATCCGCTCCGGAGAAGCCGGGCGTTCCGCGAGCGATGATGTCAGCCTTGACGTCACCCGCAATCGGCACCTTGCGCATGTGAACCTTGAGAATCTCTTCGCGACCCCGGATGTCCGGCAGTGGCACGACGACCTGACGGTCGAAGCGGCCCGGTCGAAGCAGCGCCGGATCGAGAATGTCCGGACGATTAGTCGCAGCAATGACGATGATGCCCGAATGCCCTTCAAAACCATCCATTTCAACCAGCAACTGGTTCAGGGTCTGTTCGCGCTCATCATTACCGCCCCCCAGACCAGCACCGCGATGACGACCGACCGCATCGATTTCATCAATGAAGATAATGCAGGGCGCGTGCTTCTTGGCATTCTCGAACATGTCGCGAACGCGGGCCGCACCGACACCGACGAACATTTCGACGAAGTCGGAACCAGAAATACTGAAGAACGGCACCTTGGCTTCGCCGGCAATTGCCTTGGCAAGAAGTGTTTTGCCGGTACCCGGGCTGCCGACCATCAGCACGCCCTTGGGGATGCGGCCGCCGAGCTTCTGGAACTTGGAGGGGTCGCGCAGGAAATCGACAATTTCCTGGACTTCTTCCTTGGCCTCGTCGCAACCGGCGACATCGACAAAGGTAATGGTGTTCTGGGCTTCGTCGGTCATTCTCGCCTTCGACTTGCCGAAGGAGAAGGCTCCGCCCTTGCCGCCGCCCTGCATCTGGCGCATGAAGAAGACCCAGACACCGATGAGCAGCAGCATCGGGAACCAGCTAACAAAAATGCTCATCAGGAAAGATGGCTCTTCTTCGGGCTTGGCCTCGATCTTGACGCCGTTTTTCAGCAAGTCGGAAACCAGCCAGAGATCCGGCGGGGCGTAAGAGGTAATACGCTTGCCATCGGTCGTCGTCGCCTTGAGCGTGCGACCTTCCATGACCACCTTGTTGATGCGCCCCTGTTTCACTTCTTCAATGAACTGGGAGTACTCGATCGAGCCTTGTGCGACCTGACGGGTATTGAATTGGTTGAATACTGTCATCAGCACGAGACCAATGACCAGCCAGATTGCGAGGTTTTTGAACATGTTGTTCAAGCTTGCTCTCCTTCTACAGCGTAGAGCGATAAAAACGCCATTTTATACACAACTTTCAACGCAACACACGACCGAGCAAATAAAGCTCGGCGCTTCGGTCCCGAGACGCATCTGGCTTACGGACCACGACAGTCTTGAACGCTTCGCGCATAGAACGGAGAAAATTTTCGTAATCAGTTCCCTGAAAAACTTTGACCAGAAAAGCACCATCCGGTTTCAAATGAGCTTTAGAAAACTCCAGTCCAAGCTCAGCCAGATACATGACCCGGGCCTGATCAACCATAGGTACACCCGACATATTGGGGGCCATGTCGGACATTACAAGCCCCACACGCCTATTACCGAGCTTTTCTTCGAGTTTTTTCAGGACGTCCTCTTCGCGAAAATCCCCCTGAATGAAATCGACTCCGTGAATCGGCTCCATCTCAAGCAGGTCCAGCGCCAGGACAAGGCCCCCATCTCCAACCCGCTTGACCGCAACCTGCGACCACCCGCCCGGGGTCGCGCCAAGATCGACGACAACCTCGCCACGCCTCAACAGGCGATCCTTGTCATCGATCTCCATCAACTTGAAAGCAGCACGAGAACGCCAGCCTTCCTTTTTCGCCAACTGGACATAGGGATCATTAATATGCTCCCGCATCCAAGCTTTGCTGGTCCTGGTTATAGCCATTCGGTAAAATGCCGTTTTTGAAAGGTTTACTATGCCGCAATTATCATCTATCGAGCGCCGTGAACTTCGCGCCCGCGCCCACAATCTGGATCCTGTTGTCTCGATTGCCGAAAATGGCCTGACCGAGTCAGTCCTCAAAGAAATCGACATCAATCTCAAGGCCCACCAGCTGATCAAGATTCGTGTCTATGGCGACAGCCGCGAGAACCGCATTGCCTATCTTGAACAGATTTGCGCCGAACTTCACGCTGCCCCCGTTCAACACATCGGCAAGCTGCTGATCGTCTGGCGTCCTGCCGCTGGCGAGGGTGCTGCGGTCAACGGCACTCAAACCGCAAAATCGCGCGCTGCCTCTGCCCCTCGTCGTACCAAGCGCAGCTTCCAGGGCTGATCACTTCAGCCCTCGGCTGCTCCACACGACAAGCCATGCTCCCAGCAGACTCTGCGCCAGGTAGAGGATGCTGGAGATGCCGTGCCAAGCGACAAAGCGGTCACGCAGCACGCTTTCCATAACCTCGCGCGGCAAGGCATCAGCTTTTAGCTGAACCATCAGCGGCTGAATGCCGAACTGACTGGCCAGGGTCATCAAGGCCATCACCAGGACCAGCCAGAAGACGCCACTCTTGAAAAAGCGGCCGCCCCAGCGCAGCACCAGAAAAAGCAACAGATAAGCCGCGCAGCCCAGACCGACCCAGCCGATCAGCGCAAATAGTTTCCCAGCAACGACCCCGGCCAGTTGCCGGTCACCCAGACTGGCGAACAAGACCGGTGCCGCCAGGTAGCCGATGGCCCACAAACCACCCACCCAAAGCGTGATGGCAATGATATACAGGGCATCGGCCAGCCTGCGCATCGCCGAATTATTCGTAGCGAACGTCGATGATTTCGTATTCGCGAATACCGCCCGGCGCCTGCACCTGAGCGATATCGCCGGCATACTTGCCAATCAGGGCGCGGGCCAGCGGCGAGCTGACCGATAGTTTGCCGGCCTTGATATCGGCCTCGTCCTCACCAACGATCTGATAAGTCACCGCATCACCGGAGTCCTGATCCTCAAGATCGACCGTTGCGCCAAAAACGCAGCGCCCATCGGCATCCAGCAACTTCGGGTCGATGATTTGGGCATTCGACAACTTGCCTTCGACCTCCTGAATACGCCCTTCGATGAAGCCCTGGCGCTCCTTCGCAGCGTCGTACTCGGCATTTTCGGAGAGGTCGCCATGCGAGCGCGCTTCGGCGATTGCCGCGATCACCCAAGGACGATCAACCGTCTTCAAACGATGCAATTCTTCGCGCAGTCTTTCGGCACCAGCCACGGTCAACGGAACTTTACTCATCATATCTTCCAGCAAAAGCAAAACCGCCGGCGCCCAGCGAGGGGCCACCCGGCGGTTTCGGGTTCGTCTTAGTGAAGCTGTTCGTGCAGCGCCTGAATCGGATAGACCACCAGTTCGCCAAGGTTGCGAATCCCTTCGGCGGCAGCCTCAGCACCCCAGATCGTCGTGTACATCGTGACCCTGGCCTGCAGGCCAGACGTCCGGATGGAACGCGAATCGTTGATGGCCAGACGCTTTTCTTCGACCGTGTTGATGATCAACGAAATCTCGTTGTTCTTGATCATATCAACGATGTGCGGCCGACCTTCGGTAACTTTGTTGACCGATTGCACCGGCAAGCCTGCCGCTTCGATCGCATGCGCCGTACCGCGCGTCGCCACCAGATGGAAGCCGGCGTCGTGCAGATGACGGGCGATTTCGATGGCCTTGGCCTTGTCGCTATCCTTGACCGACAGGAAGACCTTGCCGGACGACGGCAGCTTGACGCTGGCCGCCAGTTGCGACTTGACGAAAGCTTCGGCAAAAGTGACGCCAACCCCCATGACTTCGCCGGTCGACTTCATTTCCGGACCAAGAATGGTATCGACGCCAGGGAACTTGACGAAGGGGAAGACCGCTTCCTTGACCGAGTAATAAGGCGGCACTACCTCGGCGGTCACACCCTGATCCTTCAGGCTGCGACCGGACATGCAGCGGGCGGCAATCTTGGCCAGTTGCAGGCCGGTGGCCTTGGAAACGAAGGGCACGGTGCGTGAGGCACGCGGATTGACTTCCAGCACGTAAACTTCTTCGTCCTTGATCGCGAACTGCACGTTCATCAGGCCACAAACGTTCAACGCCTTGGCCATCAGCTTGGTCTGGCGACGCAGTTCGTCCTGCACAGCCTTGCCCAGCGAGTACGGCGGCAGCGAGCAAGCCGAGTCACCGGAGTGCACGCCAGCCTGTTCGATATGCTCCATGACACCACCGATGATGACTTCGTCACCGTCAGACAGTGCATCGACGTCCACTTCGCAGGCGTCGTTCAGGAAGCGGTCGAGCAACACTGGCGAATCGTGGGAAACCTTAACCGCTTCGCGCATGTAACGTTCAAGGTCCTTCTGCTCATGGACGATTTCCATCGCCCGGCCACCCAGCACGTAGGACGGACGAACAACCAGCGGATAACCGATTTCCTGGGCCAGACGCAGGGCATCCTCTTCGGTACGGGCGGTGCGGTTCGGCGGCTGCTTCAGGCCCAGGTCATGCAACAGCTTCTGGAAGCGCTCGCGATCTTCAGCGATGTCGATCGATTCCGGCGTCGTGCCGATGATCGGCACACCATTGGCCTCCAGCGCCAGTGCCAGCTTGAGCGGGGTCTGGCCGCCGTACTGGACGATGACGCCGACCGGCTTTTCGATGGCGACGATTTCCAGCACGTCTTCCAGCGTCAGCGGCTCGAAGTACAGGCGGTCGGAAGTATCGTAGTCGGTGGACACGGTTTCCGGATTGCAATTGACCATGATGGTTTCGTAACCGTCTTCGCGCATCGCCATCGCGGCGTGGACGCAGCAGTAGTCGAACTCGATGCCCTGGCCGATGCGGTTCGGACCACCACCCAGCACCATGATCTTCTTCTTGTCGGTCGGGTTGGCTTCGCACTCGTCCTCGTAGGTCGAGTACATGTAGGCAGTACCGGTCGAGAATTCGGCCGCGCAAGTGTCAACCCGCTTGTACACCGGACGGACGCCGAGGGCGTGACGGCGATTGCGGAATTCAGATTCGGTCGTTTTCAGCAGATAGGCCAGGCGGCGGTCGGCAAAGCCCTTGCGCTTCAGATAACGCAACTCGTCTGCGGTCAACGATGAAAATTCGCGTTTTTCCACAGCCAGTTCGAGATCGACGATCTCCTTGATTTGAACCAGGAACCACGGATCGATCTTGGTCAGTTCAAAGACTTTGTCGACCGTCATGCCGACGCCGAAGGCATCGGCGACATACCACAGGCGGTCCGGCGACGGACGTGCCAGTTGCTCATCAATGGTTTCCGGATCGACTGTCTTCAGGTTGAAGCCATCAACACCGACTTCGAGGCCGCGCAGCGCTTTCTGCAGCGATTCCTGGAAGGTGCGGCCGATAGCCATCACTTCGCCGACCGACTTCATCTGCGTGGTCAACGTCGAATCAGCCTGTGGGAATTTCTCGAAGGCAAAACGCGGCACCTTGGTGACGACGTAGTCAATCGACGGCTCGAACGAGGCCGGGGTCTTGCCGCCGGTGATGTCGTTGGCCAGTTCGTCCAACGTGTAGCCGACCGCCAGCTTGGCCGCGATCTTGGCGATCGGGAAGCCGGTCGCCTTGGAGGCCAGGGCCGACGAACGCGAGACGCGCGGATTCATCTCGATGACGATCATCCGACCGTCCTTCGGGTTGATCGAGAACTGCACGTTGGAACCGCCGGTATCGACGCCGATCTCGCGCAGCACGGCGATCGAGGCGTTGCGCAGGATCTGGTATTCCTTGTCGGTCAGCGTCTGGGCCGGTGCGACGGTGATCGAGTCACCGGTATGGACGCCCATCGGATCGAGGTTTTCGATCGAACAGATGATGATGCAGTTGTCCGCCTTGTCGCGAACAACTTCCATCTCGTATTCCTTCCAGCCAAGCAGCGACTCTTCGATCAGCAGCTCATGCGTCGGCGAGGCTTCCAGGCCGCGCTTGCAGATGGTCTCGAACTCTTCCATGTTGTAGGCAATGCCACCGCCCGTACCGCCCAGCGTAAAGGACGGCCGGATGATGGTCGGAAAACCGATCACTGCCTGCACCTGGTAAGCCTCTTCCATGCTGTGCGCCGTCGCCGACTTGGCGGAACCGAGACCAATCTTGGTCATCGCATCCTTGAACTTTTGGCGGTCTTCGGCCTTGTCGATGGCCTCCTTGGAAGCACCGATCAGTTCGACGTTGAACTTTTCCAGCACGCCTTCGCGATCGAGATCGAGCGCGCAGTTCAGCGCGGTCTGACCGCCCATGGTCGGCAGCAGCGCATCCGGGCGTTCCTTCTCGATGATCTTGGCGACAACCTGCCAGGTGATCGGCTCGATGTAGGTGACGTCGGCCATCTCCGGGTCGGTCATGATGGTGGCCGGGTTGGAGTTGACCAGAATGACCTTGTAACCCTCTTCGCGCAGGGCCTTGCAGGCTTGCGCGCCGGAGTAGTCGAATTCGCAGGCCTGACCGATGATGATCGGGCCGGCGCCAATAATCAAAACACTTTTTATGTCTGTACGTTTCGGCATATGTTTCTCGCTTATTTCGCCGGTTGCAACGCGGCCATACCGCGCGTCATGGTGTCGAGGAAGCGGTCGAAGAGATAGGCAACATCGTGCGGTCCGGGGCTCGCTTCCGGGTGGCCCTGGAAGGAGAAGGCCGGCACATCGGTGCGGGCGAGGCCTTGCAGCGAACCATCGAACAGGGAAACGTGCGTCACCCGCAGGTTGGCCGGCAGCGAATCGATATCGGCGGCAAAACCGTGGTTCTGGCTGGTGATCAGCACCTGACCGCTATCCATGTCCTTGACCGGATGGTTGGCACCGTGGTGACCGAACTTCATCTTCATCGTCTTCGCGCCCGAAGCCAGGGCCAGCAACTGATGGCCGAGGCAGATGCCAAAGGTCGGAATGCCACGCTCGAGGAACTCGCGGATGGCGGCAATGGCGTAGTCACAAGGCTCCGGATCACCCGGGCCATTCGACAAAAAGATACCGTCCGGCTTCATGGCCAGCACATCGGCGGCCGGCGTCTGGGCCGGCACGACGGTCAGCTTGACGCCACGCTGGGCCAGCATGCGCAGAATATTGCGCTTTACGCCAAAATCGTAGGCGACGACATGGAAACGCGGCGCCGGGCCCTGGCCGTAGCCGGTCAAGGTCCATTCGCCTTCATTCCAGTCATACCCAGCCTTGGCAGAAACCACCTTGGCCAGATCCATGCCATTCAGCCCCGGAAAAGCCCGGGCCATGGCCAGCGCCTTCGACTCGTCGGCCTCACCGGCCAGAATACAGCCGGCCTGGGCTCCCTTTTCGCGCAGGATGCGGGTCAGCTTGCGGGTATCGATGCCGGCGATGGCGACGATGCCGTGTTTTTTCAGGTAGGACGACAGGTCGTCCTGGGTACGCCAGTTGGACGCCACGAGCGGCAGGTCGCGAATGACCAGGCCGGCAGCGTAATTGGCAGCGGACTCGAAGTCCTCCGCATTGCAACCGGTGTTACCGATATGCGGATAAGTCAGCGTGACGATTTGCCGGCAGTAGGAAGGATCGGTAAGGATCTCCTGATAGCCGGACATGGCGGTGTTGAACACCACCTCACCGCTGGTAACGCCATCAGCGCCGATGGATTGGCCCTTGAAAACCGTTCCGTCGGCGAGGGCGAGAATGGCGGGGGTAAATGAGGGCAGCAACGACACGACCGGCTCTCCTAGTATTTTCTGCTTATTCATGTGCCAAGCGGGAAGGCTTGCGCCTCCCCGCTTGTGCTTTTTAACCTTTCTATTTTAGCCGAAAAGTGCCTTTTCAGGCAAATTCAAGGGATTAGCCGGGTGCTCACGAAGTCGGCCATCAGCGGCCGAATGCAGGCCATCTCATCGATCAGCGCCGCACAGAGATGCCGACACCCCGCCCAATCGACACTCTCGACGGCCATCACCGCATTCTCAAGTTCCATCGCCCGACGGCGAGCTGCTTCCGCGTGAAACATCGCCAGCAAACTCTTCAGCGTATGGGCATGCATGCGCAACTCCGGCGCATCGCCGGCCGCCAGCGCCTTTTGCACACGACCGATATGCTCGTCCCACTCGGCAACCAGCATCCCGGCCATCGTCGCGAACAAATCGGGGTCGCCAATATCATGCAACGCCCCTTTCAGATCCAGACGCACAGCATCCGGCGCCACGACCAGATCGGGAAGCGCCCCATCCTCGGCCAGCCCTGCCTCACCACAGGCCCGCTCCAGCGCCGAAAAAAGCACATCCGGCCGCAAAGGCTTGGCAACATAGTCATTCATCCCCGCGTCGAGACAGAGTTGGCGGTCGCTGGCCATGACATTGGCCGTCATCG
>Ga0316604_10001752_pt1 | contig 18154 bp, 24 predicted proteins | sample OWC_soil_day20_C_FD_207650 | JGI IMG/M metagenome (GOLD analysis project Ga0316604, IMG submission 207650) | Wetland soil microbial communities from Old Woman Creek delta, Ohio, United States - OWC_soil_day20_CT | ecosystem: Environmental > Terrestrial > Soil > Wetlands | place: USA: Ohio... | reverse complement strand
CATTATATTTCCCTATAGCAGAAATATCATAGATATATTGATCACCATATACAAAACAGTAATCCAATATGTTTTGGCTCCATTTGCAAGATCAGAACAAGAAGTGGAATAAAGCAGTAATTTTGCTTCTCTATTGTCGATATACAAGTTATAGCTCTCTTCTACGTGGCCAGGTTATATTTTCTTAGTAGTAACATAATTTTGCCAATTAATAATTCGTTCATCAAGACTCATTTTGCTAAAGCTAATTGGAAAAATTGTTATAGCTACTGTAGGTAATTTAGTGGGAGAAATACTTCTTATTACACGGCCAAATGTTTTTGTAGTCCAATCTTCAGGGAAATTAGCGGTAAGAATATCACTATATACATATGTTTTTCCTTGTTCAGTAAGTCCAATCGACGAGCATAAAAGCATTATCATTAATGTAAGTAAGGTGATACATTTCACATGATGACCTCCTTTTTAAAACCATTATATCCATTATCGACCGTAGATCAAATCATAGTATAGCGGACATGTTTCATTGTACTGAAAAACGTATAAGGTCTATTCATTATAAAGTTATAAAATTGCTTCAAAAAACAAAGTGGACGCACATGGAGCTGGTTTTTATGATAGGATGATAGTGTAAGTAAATATAACAAACTCCAAACCGCTTACAAATGTAGGCGGTTTATTATACGAAGTGAGAAGTATGCTTCAAAAGGAGTTGGTCTAGGATATGAACCGAGCAATTATATTTACAATACGGTTTGTTGCAATTATTATAACCTTGATTATATGTATGATGATCAAAGATGCTCTTAATAATTATAAGGATATGTTATTTGAAGTATTTCATTTTATTGCCTTCTTAATATTGTCTTTCTAATATTACATCATAGTTTTATATGGAAGTTACCGCAGATTTGTTTGTGGGCAATTCTTTAAAAAAGCCAATTAATAAAATAAAAAACAGGAAGTGGCACATAATTAATTAAGAACATAAAATGTTACATAAGACGTTCCTAGGAAGGAGGGGTAATTTTGAAAAAATGGGATAATCCCGAAATAGAAGAATGGGTAACTGAGTTTAAATTACGGCAAAAATGCTCACCCAATTGTGCACCTAATTGCTTGCCAAATTGTTCGCCTGTATGTTATCCTTCATGCAGTCCTAAAAAAACACCAGCTTGCAATCCTGCTTTCTGGTAGGTAAACTATATATTATTAGATAGAGCGTCACTTTGGTGGTGCTTTTTCTTATATCCTTAAATAGGTGCGGTTTTTATATGCAGGAATTTATAGCATTTTACCGAAGTATAGTCAAAAATAGAGGAGATGATATTATGGCTGGGGCTTTGATTTGGGTGAATGGCGATAAGAGTGAACAAATAACATATTTTAATAATGAATATGTCTTGATAACAATAATCGACACAAAGAAAATATCACTTGGGGAAACCTTGGAAGATGCGAAAGAAAAATTAAAAGAGATTGGAAGATATGATATCTATAAAGAAATAGAAAAAGGGCTATAAGGCTCTTTTTTTATTGTAATGTAGTTTAACAAATTTTTAAAAGAAGCAATCTCGCTTCTTTTAAAGAGCTTTGGATGAAAAAGAGATAAGCTGGCAACTTGTTTATAGTAAGGACAAAAATCAGATAAAATTATCGTCAGCGGCGACCATGGCCAAGATAATTATGACGAAGTCAACGCCATGAAGAAATTCCTCACGGATAGAAATTGTAAATATCCACCAATCTATATCTTTAGATAGATGCTTCTGTTGGAGTTTTATATTATGATAAATAGGATAATTTAAATGTATAGTTGTCCTTTAAAATCAAACGAGAAAAGAGGAATAACCAATGATAAAAATGAACAGCAAGCAACTTATGAATATCTTTCTAGCAACCTTCGTACTCTTCAGTATAATCACCATTACTAATACCAGCACCACCTATGCTGCTGCACTTCCAGTTGGAATAGTAAACTATCAACATCTAGTCGAACAGCATCCCGATTCAGCAAAAGCCCAGACAGCGATGAACGATGCTATTGCGCAAGCAAAAACCAACTTTGATACCAAATCAGTTAATATGAATGATCAAGAAAAGCAATCATACTATCAGCAACTACAACAAGGTCTTCAAATTAAGCAGCAGAATCTTTTAGAAGCTATTCAAAATAAAGTAAACGATGCTGTTAAGGCCGTGGCGAAGTCTAAAGGTTTAACTATTGTCGTAGACACAGGCGCTGCAGTCTATGGCGGACAGGATATAACTGATGATGTAATGAAAAAGATCGTGGCAAATAAAAAGCTAACGGGGGTATCCGTTAGTCTTCAAAAGAACCCGTAATGATCTACGCTACAGGCAATACCTACCATTATATACCTATTTTGTTTATCGATAAAATCAATCCATTCAAGAAGGAGGAGACGGTAGAATCGTCTCCTTGGGGTGGTGTGTGTATTAGTGAAGGAGGGGTGTTTTTATGGCAGAGGATAAGAAAAAGCAAGAAATTCTTGCGACAAAAGATGGCTGGATTGTAGGTGGTAAGAAGTACCCCAAAGAACAGCCGCCGTCGGAAGTTGTGCAGGAATTGGCAAAAGCGATTCAGGGACTGCTGAAAAAAGATTTACATTAAAGAATGGGACAAGGATGTCTTTTCGCATTGATATTTTCTGAAAATAAATTTCGTCGTTTGACCCGATACGCTGAAGGTCATCACCCGTAACAATTGTGGGTAAGCGTCAATTAAACCAGCACATGTACAGATAGACCTCTCCTTGAGAAAATAGATCCAAGAGAATCGGATAGAGAGAGCGTGTGTGTTGGATTCTTCAAAAGAGTGTCAGATTATTTGTTTAAAATCCACCTAACGTAAGTTTTTCCAAAAAAAAATTGGGGAATGAAAGTTGACCTTCTGTAAAAAAGGACTTCTTTGTTCATTAAAGAATTATAGATCTATACGATAAAATTTGGAGGAGAATTCCTGTGGAGAGCAAAATACCAGAAGCTTCAATCAAATGCGAAGCAAGACGTGCGTTTCTCGCGCTCTGTTCGCCTAAAACACGACTTTTACATGATCCTGTTTCCGATCCCTATGTGGTTTGTGGACATCCAAATCCATCTGGTCTTGGAGATGCAGACTGCTTTTCGCAAACGGGTTCTTGGGGGCAAAGTTCAGTTTTGTTTCCTAAGCTTGAGACCTATCGTACAGCAGACAAATGCGGCAGAGCACCTTATGGCGGGGCGGAATATGGCATTCCACAGACACCTGAAGCCGACGCTATGTGTAGAAAAATTGCGGCGTTGCATAAAGGTCATGGTGCCGTCATCTGTCCATCGGGATTATCCGCGATTGCAACAACTTTAGACGCGTTTTCACCGAAAGCGGTTCTTATCCCTGATAATGTATATGGACCAATGCTTCGGTTTTTGAATCGGCGACGCATAAAACAAATCCGTTATTCAGCAGGTGCTTCGGCAGATGAATTTCGCTCAGTCCTATTAAAAGCACTTAGCGAATATTCTAAACGTGAAGACTTGATTGTCTATATCGAGGCGCCGGGCAGCGGTACTTTCGAAATACCCGATATCGATGGCATGATAGCTATAGCACAAAATGCCAAGTTACGTACTGTTATGGACAATACATGGGCAAGCCACGTTCGTTTTCAACCTCTTGAATATGGCATTGATATTGTTGTGCAAGCGACGACAAAATACGAAGGTGGATATGGTGATACGCCATCGGGGATTGTTATTGCCAAGCACCCACAAGATCTGCAGATCATCGCCGACGAATTGCGCGCAACCGGTAACGGCGCAGTCGCACCAACGACTTGCTCGCGACTTTATCACAGAATTGATTCGACTGAAGAACGTCTCAATCAACACGCCGACACCGCTCAACGGCTGATCGAATGGTTTTTGAAACAGCCTTTCGTCACTAACGTCCTTTCGCCGACTTTGGAAACCTCACCTTATCATGAACGTTTCCAGCACTATTTCGGCAAAGGAAATGGTCTTTTTAGCGTCGTTTTCCGTCCGGACCTGTCGGCAGAGCACGTCGAGGCTTTTGTCGATGCACTAAACCTGTTCTGGGTTGCTGAAAGTTGGGGCGGGCATTTGTCGCTTGTATTGCCGGTGCATGCCAAGCGTGAAGTTACATCCTTGCCGGATGGTTATATTTTACGCTTCCATGCCGGACTCGAAGACTACCAGGATCTTTTGCGTGATCTCAACCAAGCGGCAGGATGTTTATAAGTAATTAAGTAGGCTGTTAGGCGGGGGAGACCGGAGAGCGGATTAATCAGCGTATATATACTTGGCTCGTGATCTAGCCAGGTATTATCATGATTGGGAAATCCTGCGATGCGAGGAGATAATCATTGACTGCAATTCGGCTAGGTCACCACATCGCCATGCGATGAATCGTATCATTGCCAGGAAAATAGAAGCCTAAAATTAGCGACCAGGAGAGAAGAAAGTATGTTCAATCATAAAGTAGTAGCTCCAGCCTTTGTGGAGTAGGGCATGCCATTGGTGCCATGTCCATAAAAGTAACATTTATCTAAGTATCTTAGGTACATCTATCTACGGCCTACAAACCTTACAAGCCACATACCCCCGCATCAACAGCCTCATCTCGACTATCATAAAACACCTTCTCAGTGGAGTAGGCAGTGCAATAGGATTGGCTGCACACTCTAAATGAGCAATTTGAATAGGGGCTGCTGCTTGAGAGAGAGCAGTGGTAGGAAAGATAGGAGTTCCTAAAGTTGCATAAGCACAAAAAACAGTCATTTCATGATGCTTGCCAACTTATCGGTATCATCATGAAATGACTGTCTCTTTTTGGCATCGTTACTTCTGCCCCTTAATTTCTTCTGCCAATGCTTTAAAAGCAGGAATAGAATTTTTAATGCTATTGAAATCAACGCAATAAGTCAATCTAAAGTATCCAGGACAACCAAATCCGCTGCCAGGTACAATAAGGAGATTGTATTTCAGTGCGCGTTTTGCAAATTCGATGTCGTCGGGAATAAGGGATTGGGGAAAAAGATAAAATGCTCCCTGGGGTTTTACGCAGGAATATCCTAACTCAATCAGATTATTGTATAAGAAATCACGTCTTCTTTTATATTCATCAGTATTTACAACCGTTTCCAAGGAGTCGGCGATTACTTTCTGGAAGAGGGAAGGGGCATTTACGAAACCTAGTGTTCGATTGCAAAAAATCATGCCATTAATTAATAAATCCACATCAGCAATACTAGGATTTACTGCAATATAGCCAACACGCTCGCCTGGGATGGCTAAGGATTTACTGTAGGAATTTACAATGGCTGAATGCTTGAATATCTTCAGAATATTGGGTACTTCCACTTGATCATAGACTATTTTGCTGTAAGGTTCATCAGATATGACAAGTATCTTGGAGTTAAACTCTGTTTCTTTAGTTTCCAATAGGGCAGCAATCTTTTTTAATGTTTCTTCGCTGTATACTACGCCTGTCGGATTATTGGGTGAATTGATGATGATTGCTTTGCATTTAGGTGTGATACTTCTGGCGAGAAGATCTAGAGAAGGTTCAAAGGTCTGGGTATCTGCCGGGACAACTACAGGTTTCCCATTACAGTTTTCAATATAAAATAGATATTCAACAAAATACGGTGAAAAAACTATTACTTCATCTTCGGGATTTAAGATGCTTTTTAAGACAACATTCAGTCCTCCAGCAGCTCCACAGGTCATGATGATATGATTTTGTGTTACAGGCAAGCCGCTTTCCTCAGACGTTTTTTTTGCGATTTTCTCACGGACTTCTGGATGTCCAGCGTTGCTCATATAACGATGAAGTCCAGCACAGTCATCTGACGTATATTTCTTGATGGCATTTTTTACTTCTACTGGTGGTTCATAGTCGGGATTACCCAAACTAAAATCGTATACATTTTCTGCACCATGAATCTTTCGAAGTTTTGCTCCTTCCTCAAACATAGCGCGTATCCACGAAGATTTATTAATCTTATTGTAAATATTTTGCGAAATCATGTTAATTCCTCCTGAATTTTGTAAATAGAATATTTTAGCGGGGGTGTTTTATTCTTTCTGGATGCATTGGTTAAAATCCTTTTAGGTGAGAGGTGAAGTGGAAAATATGGAAGTATAAAGACGTTTTTTGCTTCTTTTTTATTTTATCCTAACATATTACTTTGATGGATTGCTTTGAGGGGCAGCTCGACTTATTATACTTGTTGACTAGTTAAGAGAAATTAATTTCTCTGCTATAACCGCTACGCAGAAACCTATCACTTGTGCAGAGCTGTGTCTTCTTATTATAAGCTTACGGCCTACAAACCTTATAGTAATGTAGTCAGCCAAAAAGACAGGGTAAAACGCATAATAGATAAAAAAGTAAAATTGATTTCATCGGTTTTATTTATAGATTTCTCTCCAATAATATTCCCACTTGTTCTGCCATAACACGAGGTGGAAAGGGCATTTTATTTGCAAACCACCATTCTAGTATTCCGATATAAGCTGATCCAACAAACTGAATAATGATATTTCTCTTTAGGTCTTTGTTCTTGCCTTTTGTTGTATCAACCTCGTTACTCAAATCTTTTATGAGAAAGGCAAGGAGCCGATTACGAAAAGAAGGGGCGCCTTTACTCGCTAACATTGTTGAAAAAAATAGATAATTACGTTCAAAATATCCGAACCAAATCAGATTCCCGTCTATAAAATCCATATCACCGGCTTCTTCGCATAATCTTTGGAGTTCATTTATATGTGATTCCATCAGCTTATCTAATAGATTATATTTATCTTGATAGTGGAGATAGAGAGTTCCACGGCTAATATTTGCTCGGTCAGAGATGTTTTGAATGGTAATGTCATCAAAATTTTTCTCGGACAGCAATTCTATGAAGGCCTTGCATGATGTTGTGAAGGCTGGTAAGGCGAGATATATCGGCGTATGGCATGGCAGTTCCAAAAGGCGCTTCATGTGGCCGAGAAAAACGGATGGACTCGGTTTGTATCGATGCAGAATCACTTGAACCTGATATATCGTGAGGAGGAGAGGGAGATGCTGCCGCTTTGTAGAGAAGAAAAAATTGCTATTACTCCATACAGCCCACTCGCGGCAGGTAGATTGACACGTGATTGGTCGGAAACATCGAAGCGTTCTGAAACCGATCAAGTTGCAAAAAATAAATATGGTTCTAGTGAAGGTGCAGATCGATTGGTCGTAGAAAGGCTTGCATCGGTAGCAGAAAAACACGGTGTTCCCCGTGCTCAAATAGCGCTCGCGTGGTTGATGCAAACAACTCCGGTGACAATTCCTGTTATCGGCGCCACGAAATTTTCTCATCTTGAAGATGCAATTCCATCTCTATCGATTAAGTTGACGCCTGAGGAAATTTCATTCATGGAAGAACCATATGTACCGCATAAAGTAGTTGGCGTTTAAATCAATAGAGGCGCAACGATATTTAATAAATTTAATTTGGAAAGAGAGAATAATCAATGGAATATGTGTAAAGCTTGGGAACCCTGATTTGGATGTATCACGGCCAACATCAAAGGATTTGGAAGGGCGTGTAGCACTCGTCACAGGGGGGGGAGCAACGGGCTTGGCTTCGGCGCTGCTAAGCGTCTAGAAATTAATCGGTATCGATCAATAATCTTTCGCTCGTTGAACGTAAAGCCGGATGGTATGCGGGTTTTACTAACTAAATAGGGAGATGACCAATGCAAACTTTAAAATCAGACGAACAACACATCATTTGCGAATTATGTTGTGAAACGTCGAACCGCGAAAAGGTAAAAGAACTCATCTTAGAATTTGTTGGGCCTGCACGTCTTGAGGAAGGGTGCATTTACTACGACTTATATCAAAAGATCGAAGATACCAACACTTTCTACATCCTTGACGGTTGGGTTAATGAAAAAGCTGTTGCTGAGCACGCTCAGCATTCAAATGTGGCAAGAGTTATGGAACATTTGCGCCCATTACTTCTGTACTCTCCGAAGATCACGCTGAGTCACCGCATGAGCGATCCATCATAATGGCTGGCCTTTATTCTCATGTCTATATTATTTATTACATAGAGAAAAGTTAAATAGTAAACATAAAGACACAGTCTGTCCATTTAAAGAGTGGATAGTGCTGTGTCTAATGCTGTAAATGATGCTTTATATATAATATGCCTAAGAGTAAATCGCTAAGGATTTTTAAACCTTATTTAATGCTAAGTATTTTCTTATATTTATCTATAGGGTAACAATCATCTATGAAATTAATTAATATTAAGTCATCTTCCTTTGTAATCTTAAAGTACTTTTCTTCAATTAATTTAATGAAAAATTTTAGATACTCCCTTAGATCCTTGGAGATAATAAATTTATTATCTTCGTCCCTTCCAAAATTTATTATTTGTCCTATATTCCCATTTATATCTGGGTCTAAATCTATTCCTAGATGATTTCCGCTGTCGTCATGTGTTAAGGGTATCCATTTTTTGTTTGTATAAATCTCCTTTATTGCTCCTACAGGGGAAGAGGTGCAAAAACAACCTAATTATTTCCAAATATTCCACTGTGCGTATAGTTCTTCAATTGATAGAAAGTCAAGTCCTGAAAGAATCCCTAATACTTTTTCGCCTTGTCTATTATTACATAAATACAATTCTTTTAAATCCTGTGGTAAATCTAGTCCCATTTTTTGCTCAATTGAGTTTATTTGACCTTTAGTTGCTGGCTTATTTAGAAAAGATGAGATACGTGATATTCTTTTTCAAGCATGTGGTAAGATATTCGATTTAAAGCAGCTAGCAAAAATTAAAGAGTGATTCTAATAACCGTTAGATTAGTACTATTATAGGAGGTAAACTACCTCCAAGATCATTATTATATTCACCCCTACAGCTCTCTTCATCAAGTGGAACAGGGCTGTCTTTTCTTTTACTTATATTTTTACATATTATTGCAAAATATAGTATTTTAGTTGTAGATAGTAAGGACAAACAGTTACCTTGATGACCTCTAACGGGAATAAGAAAATTTATCCATTGATACCGCTTCCACTTTACCGATATAATATAAGCTAAGCCTTAATATATCATTTGAAGGAGTGATAGGATGAGACTAAAATTGACTATCGGCACGATTATAATAGCCTTAATACTTGGCGTTGGCATCAACTACAAAACAATCATTGATCAAAAGCAAGCAGACGAGGCGCGAATAGCACAAATAACGTCTGAGGCTCAAGTGAGCCAGCAAAAGGTTGAGGACATGCAAAAAGATATAGCAATTCTAAGGCGTGAACTGGCGGTTCAGCGTGATGTCTACCCAACTAGCCGTGGTGGGCATCGGGTGGCTCGCTACATAGATGGCGCACAGGTGACTTGGTACAACGATATAGGTAAAACAGCATCAGGTACAATAGCTACCTCGGGTAGGACTGTAGCCGTTGACCCGGATGTAGTTCCACTAGGTTCAGAGGTTGAGATTGTTATGCCTGACGGCAGAGTGTTTCGGCGTATCGCAGAAGATACCGGGGGGGCGGTTAAAGGTAAAGTGTTTGACGTTCATATAGACGCTTCAGACGAAGAACTATATGAGCTAGGGCGTACCCATGGGGTGAGAGTATTTGTTCTTGATAGGTAGAGATAGACGATGGACTTCAACGAATACCAAAAGTCATAGAAGCAAGTCCCAGAAAAAATGAACTTAGCATTCACGAGGATTATGAGTTGGAGCTTTTTAAAAAATATACAACCTATCTTATATCAGGATACCAGATGCTAGCAGAAGTCAGTAAATACAAGGAGTGCCACTTTGGACATGACTGTGGTGCCATTCCGTAAGAGTAACATTTTTATTTGCCATAGTCTAAGTGAAATACCGTAAAACCCTACTAGTTCAGCATTCTGACTTGTAGGGTTTTTGCTACATAGTTGAAACTAATTACCGATGTACTTATATCGGACTGAACAAAGTTTTTACTGATTGCAATTGTCTGGACAAATATAGAAGTGAGTAAGGTAACCATTTTAAAAAGCGTGTTCATTTCGTATTATCGCTCATTAAGGTGAAGTAAGAATTAAGTATTTCTTCAAATACAGGTGGTGTTTCAAGTAGGTAGTTTATTACTAATAATGTATGTCCGTTACTACAGTCTTCAACCTCATAATAGACCATATTATTTTCCCACACTGTAATAACTCCAATTTTATTCTTCTGGTTGTAATGATATACAGTTACGTTGGGGTTATCAGTTATTTCATCGGTGACAATCTTAATATCTTCTGTAATTATGTCTTGTTTTTCCCAAAATATTTTTTGTTTATTTATCCATTTTTTCACCGATCCACATACCCAATACGTCACGAATGCCATCCATCTGAACGCCAATAGCAATGTAAACCGCTTTTTTTATAATCTGACCTTCGCTTCGAACATGAAAGTGAATCGCATCCATGAATACAACGGCATACCTACTTTCTAACGGCCTTACCTGCCATTCTTTTACCACAGGAAGGATTTTGTCCGTAACGCGGCTGATCGTGCTGTCCGATACTTCAATCCCGTAAATGTCTCTTATATGACTTTCTATATCGCTTGTAGTCATGCCTTTTGCATACATGGATAAGATTTTTTCCTCAATATCACCACTAAGCGTAGTTTGATTTTTCTTCACGAGTTGGGGTTCAAATTCACCTTTACGATCTCGGGGAACGGCTATGTTCATATCCCCCAGGCTGGTTTTTAACGTTTTTTCACTATAGCCATTTCGGCTATTGTCAGTTTCTTTGTTTCGATAATCATATTTGCTATACCCTAATTCTTCGTCTAATTCGCCTTCCAGGCCATTTTCCAATACTGTGCTGACCATTTCTTTAAACAGCTCTTGTACGCCTGCGACATCGTTTATCCCGGCTCCTTGCAAAAGTTCCAATAGCTTTTTTCGTTGTTCTCTCCGTTCAGGGCTAATTTTTCTTCTTGCCATAATAAAAACCTCCAAGTTGATGTCTCTATTTTACATCAACTTGGAGGTTTACACAGTTTTCGGGATAGACTCATGTTTGTTTCAGAGATTTATTAATACCCTCTTCTATTTCTTGCAATTCTTCTTTCGAGAAATCATTTTCCATACAAACATCAATATCAACTGACGCCCGACTATCAATTTTATAGATTAAATCAATAGCACTTCCACCTTTAAGCACGAACTTGTCCATCAAAACATCATCAGAAAAAAGTGCAATTAGAACAATCTTTTTTAGTTCTTTTATTTTACCAATATCCATGTAAAAATTCTCCTCAAAACCTATACATTATCTAATATTGTTGGATAATACAATTTCCATCTTTCGGAATAACTACATTCTTTCATATCATGTGTTAAATAAAAATCGAAAGTCATTTCTCGACTTTTTTCAATAAACGCTAGTCTTTTCTCATCTATACCAGCTCTTTCTAAGTAAAAGCCAATAACTTGATGATACGGATATATGAAATTCAATTTTGTTAAATATGCTTTTAATTTATTTACAGATATAGAATCTTTTGCATTTTGGTAAGCTTTTAATACTTCAAAAATTCCTCCAGAATAAATTGGTCTTACTGCAATATCAATTAAAGTTCTTTCTAAATTAGTAACCAGAAACGTCTTTTCGGGATCTATTTTGGTTTTAACAATACCAGTATTATTAGCATATTTCCCATTCAAAAGCGTAATTTTGTAGTTATTATATATTGCATAATTACTTGTTTCTCTAACTGGTTTCTTAAAAGCATTATCTATGCTAAGTTGACTAAGTTCGCTTCTACCTTTTTTCTCTGGTTGTTCATATGAAACAAAAATATTCTTCGGTACTTGCTCCGTAAGATTATGAAAGAACATTGCAGTATAATGACTCAAATATGCCTTGGGTTTTAATGAAATAGCTAATTCATAAATAATTGCATCATTAAAACCGCCCTAAATATATCTAGTTATTTCCGTAGAAAAGTCTAAAGCAACACTTTTCAGATTTAGATTTTTCACTTAAAAATAATATAAACTGACCATAAAGATAAGAATTTGGCAGTCCCCACCCGTATTTATTTACATTTAAAATGTGTTCAAGTTGCCTTGTGGTATATACCTTTATATTTTCATTATCAAAATAGTTCTCGATTTTAGTCTTAGCAGCACTTATACTTGATCTACGTGCCATATACTCCCCTCACATCTACCAGAAAATCTTATTTGGGTGAAATATAGGGGGATTTTGACTTCGTGAAATTTTTGCACCAGAACCAATTTTTATTGCTTGGATGGCTCGGAGTTGATCAATTGCCATTTTATTTAAAAGATCTAGCCTGTGGGTTTGAGGGAGAATGGCTCACAATCTTAAATATACTTTAAAAATACAGGAAGAGCAGGATTTACAGAAGTTGCATTCCATGCAACAACAGATTCTAAAAATGCATCCTTGTGATCAATTTTTATATAGACTAAATCGCCATCATAATTATCCGAATATTTCGGCGATATAGTGACTCCCATTTGAGATCGAACCATCAAAAAAACTTCCTCAAGAGAATGTGCTTGTTTGGAAATTTGTGAAAACAAATCATTATAGCTAAAAATCCTCAACAACTTTTCCATGCCATAAGGACCATCCGAACTGTTAAGCAATATGAACTTTTCAGTTTTTAGTTCTGCTCCAGAAACACGCTCCTGATTCGCCAAAGGATGATTTTTATGCACCACGAAATACAATGGCATCTTTTTTAAAGACTTCCAATGCATGTGAGGATATTTACCTAAATCTGCAGCAATGCTAAAAACAATATCTAAAGACTGATCTTCTACCAATTTATATAAATGCTCCATACTTCCTTCTGTTATTGACAAATCTATCAGGGGATAGCTCTTCTTCAAGGTTTGGACAATTGATACTAAGTCAGTACCACCGTGATTTGGAATAAAGCCAATTTTTAATAATCCACTATACCCGCTGTCTGCTCGTTTTATTTTTATTACAGCTTCATTGATATTATTAACAATGAGGTTTACATCATTATAAAATACCTCTCCCGGATATGTTAATTTTACTGATTTTTTAGTTCTGAAAAATAGCTGAACGCCTATGTCCTCTTCCAATATTTTTATCTGTTGACTTATTGCAGTTTGTGATATGTAAAATTTTTGAGCCGCCTTAGTAAAGCTTTTCAAATCTGCTACAGCTAGAAAATATTCTAATTGACGAGTATTCATATTCCTCACCTTTATAATTAAATTATCATTTATTAAAACAAAAAAGAAGTTTTTCTTATTATATAATTGTCTTTTAATGTTGGCAATACTTTTTATTTTTTTCTATACTTACATTGTAAATAAAAATATTTACAAATTCATAAAGATTAGTGTTTAGAAAGGGGAATAATTATGTCAAGATTAAAAGAATTATCTCTAGATGAGAAAAAAGAAAGCTGTTCAAAGTATTATTATCAAGATATGGCTAAACCGCTAAAGGAGTTGCTAGATATTGCCAGTCAAGGTCCTGGTGACTGCAAAAATGCCTTAAGAATTGAAAATAAAAACGATTTACTTAAGCCGGGTTACCTTCCTATGGAAGTAGGCTATTGCAATCTGGAAAACGGCACTGCTGTTTCTGCCAGCACTACAAAAATGCCTGGCGTAACCATTGAAATGTTCGAATGGTGGTTTGCATGGCATGGTCTGAATCCATTAAGATATAAAATTTGGGATCCTGAAGACCATATCGATACAAAAGTAGACTATAAAGAACGCCTCACTGACAAAACTATTCCTATGGGAGAACGAATCTGGGATACAACTCATACCGTTATCGAAGATATCGGCTTGGGACCACAGGTACTTGATATTAGCTTCAGATCTCCTAAATACATGGGATTTGACACCAATCTTATGGCTAAAAACAATGTTCATATTGTAACAGCTAATTTGAACGGATTGGTTACTATGTGCCACACAATTCGGCCTATTGAGTGCGGCATAGAATTAAGATCCCGTTTCTGGTTCGGTTATAATATGCGCAATGGCGTTATTGTAAAAAAACTGAAAGATGGCGAAATTATGCCGTTAGATGGGGCTCGCGCCATTACCTTCCACGCTCTTAAGGAATATAGCAATTTGGCTAGTATATTACCGCGTGTTTACGCTGAAGAAAAAGATAAATTCTAATTATTGACGGAGGAATTTGCTGCCTTATGCATATAGAATTACTGATTGCTGCAGCAGGAATTGCCATTCTTCCTCCTATATGGGCAACACTTAGTCCATATATTGGAATCGACATGGGATGGGTTTCCTTGGCTTGTGCATCTGTTTTTGTCGCAAACGGCAATAAAGTCAAAGATGCTGGAAGAATTTCTGTTGGATTTCTTATGGGAATCATCTGGGGAATATTGGTCACTTACCTTTTGATTTGTATTGATATCAATAAAGAATTATTGCTCTTTAGCATATTATTTACATTTGGCGGTTTAGCGGTAATAATTGCAGGAACTCTTATGAAAAAAATTGTCTACCTACCAGCATGGTTAGGCGGCTGGGCAATAACCTTAGGCATCTTTAGAACAATACCAACAAATGATTGGTTCCATGTAGGAATGGCAACAGCTGTTTCTATGGTAGTAGGTGTATTTTATGTCGGTGTAGGGGTTCTAAAATTCCAATCCTTACTAACAAAAATGGTTTTTTATAATAAATAAAGTTATCATTTTTAGCACTCAAAAAAGGCTGTCGCATCAAGAAAAATGAACTACGCCCTGTCAAGTAGATAAGCACAATAAAATAATTTAGGCAGCCTTAGTTCGAATTTTCATCGGACTGAGGCTGTTCAATTGTATATTGAAAACCACGCGCTATGTGTGCAATGTCGTCAATCTAAGAAAAAAGAGATAAAATTCATAAAAGCACTTGACAAAATATCCAAAAAATGGAGCCTCGCATTGATCACTATTTTAATGCGAGGTGCTTTTTATGAACTCATGCCAAGTTATATCGTCGATTTTACAGGTCACCAATCAACGAATTACTTCAAATTATTTTTTGAAAGAACACCGTATTGGCAATGCCTTTACTCGATCCGGCAAGCTTTCTTTTTCCGGATTAATGTATTTTATCCTTCAAGCTACACACAAATCGCTTTCTATTAATTATGCGCAACTCCGAGCCGCTTTTTCACCAGCGATTAATCTGCCATTAGTATCAAAACAAGCTCTTTCTAAAGCAAGACAAGGAATTTCATATAAAGCATTTCTTGCATTGTTGCGAATTTCTGTAGAACAATACTACCAACATTTTAAGGACTTGTGTTTATGGAACGGTTTTCATATCTATGCAGTAGACGGAAGTACTATACAAATCCCGGACTCGATAGAAAATGTTGAGAGCTTTGGAGGAAACCCTAATAAAACAGGAAAATTGTCACCACTTGCTTCGGTCTCTGTCCTCTATGATGTTATGAATGACATACTGGTAGATGTTACTCTAAATGCATATCGTTATAATGAGCGTATATCGGTAAAAGAACATATCCTATTCCTGCCTAATTTTTCTAATTCCATCATACTGTTTGATCGTGGCTATCCTTCCGAAGAACTATTCCGATTCCTACATTCCCAAGGCATTTTATTTCTTATGCGCTTGCCAAAAACTTTTAAGAAGGCAATCTTTGAGCAAGACGATATTTTATTCACCTATCCCGCGTTTGAGTCAAAAGAAGAAATTACACTAAGAAGTCTTCACTTTACCTTGGAAGACGGGAGTACGGAATATTTAGTAACTAATTTGATGCCAGAGCAGCTGGAAGCTTTCCAGTTCTCTGAGTTGTACCAAATGAGGTGGGGGATCGAAAGTAAATACAGAGAACTGAAAAATCGGTTGGAAATAGAGTCCTTTAACTGTATGAAACCTATCGGCATACGACAGGAGTTTTTTGCGGCTATGTTTCTTTCCAACTTGACAGCCATTTTGAAACAGGCAGCAGACTATCTGATTCCTAAAACCTTAGAGAACAAGCATGTTTATCAGTCTAGCCGAAGTTATATTCTAAACCGAATGAAATATAACATCGTCTTTCTTCTCAGGACAGCCAATTCTACACGGGGAAAAATCATTGCTCAATTACTGGAAGAGGCTGTCCGTGTACGATCAATTGTCCGACCAAACAGAAACTTTGGCAGATACCGAAAAAATACTCGAAGAAGGTACTATATACATATGAAAAGCTGTATTTGACTTTTTCTCTTTAATCTTAGGAAGATTAAGGCTATTTTTTTCATAATTGAGATAGCCTTGTTTGTGTTGGAATTCTTTTTTCTTTTGTCTTAAACTACCTTTTAATAAATGGCATTTTTAGACAAACATTCTTAAGTTGACGACATTGCGCGCTATGCGTGTGGTTCCAAAAAGCTTATAGCTATGGGTCGAAAAAAATAGCCTCCTTTGATAGAATAAATGCAGGTTTGCCGACCGCATAACAAAACAAGGTTCTGGTGCAAAAATTAAAGACAGGCTATAATTTTACCCAAAACTTGAAAATCGAGGTAACGAGAATGTCACAAAATTTATTTAAATAGAAACATTTTGAATCAGATATTATAATGGTGTGCATTCGCTGGTACCTTAAGTGAGGGACACGAGACCAGCTAACTAAAGTCAAGCCCTCACGAGAAAAAATGTTCACTTAAAAAAAGACATATCAAATAAGCCCTTGTAAATACCGAATTTTTTTAGCAAAGGCAATAGAAATGTTCAACTCTAATCATATTTTAAGCAGCATTTTTCCTATTGTTCTGATAGAGACGAACCTGTTCATCAGGTGTAATCAAATGAAAAGCTTGTTTGTTCTTTAGCACAGAGAAAATAATTCGCAATAGCTTATTCATAACAGCGCCCAACGATTGTTTCCTAGTTTTAGTCTGTATCTTCTTTTGGTAATAATCATATATTACCGAATTTACCAACGACCCCTTAGCATTCTTACGTATAGCCGTTGTTGCAACCATATAGAGTGAACGCCCCACATAATTGCCCGACTGGCGTACAGATGGATCCATTCCACAATAAGCTACAAGTTGTTTCGCATTAGTAAACCTATTGATATCACCAATCTCTCCCAGCACGTGAAGCGGGAATAGAAGATCCCAACCAGCTAAAACGTAAATGCTTTGGAAATGGATGAATTGTCTCACGTATGGGTATAGAAAGAATCCTCCCTGGGACAGGGACATTCATATCCTTCCATCCCATTATACACAAAAGCGGATTGTTCGGAGTTTTTCTAATCCCTTATGGATAACCCTTCTGTACTATATCTTACAGGGACGGTGGTAATGTCTTATCTAATGGTATTCCATCTTCCCCTGACCCGCCTGTCATTACACTAGTACAAAGAAATGCAGGAAGGCAATAAGAATTGAAAATGCTTAAAACAACATAGAATTATTGGACTAGTTAGAAATGCCAAAGGGAGAAATACTTGAATTAATTGACTTGGTGGCACTTGGTAGACAGCAAAAAAATGCCGTCTTTGAATTCCCAAGCCGTGGGTCGAGGGTTCGAATCCCTTCACCCGCTCCAGTAAATTAGCAGGTTTTGTCGCTGTGGTGTCAACTGGCTGAGGGTCATGTGGGTGCCAAATGGGTGACAAAGCCTTTTTTATTTGTCTTAAAAGAGTAAAATCCCTTCTGAGAACAGAAGGGATTTTACTCTTTTAGATTTGATAAATTAATTATTTATCCAGCAAGTCATTAAATTTATCAAAGATGGCTAATTTTGCTTGATCCTGGCTATTATAATACGTTTTACGGTTCTGGTGCAAAAAATAAAGCCATGATATAATCTTACCTCAAACTTAAAATTCGAGGTACAGAGAATATGTTTAATCCCAGATATCTAAATCTAAAGTAATCTCTCCTGTAATGGTATCGTTCTCACAATTGGACATAATCTTATTACAAGCAGTTTTAACCGCACTGCGAATGGTAGCTTGTTCGGTTGTATCCGTGATTTTCGTAACGCTCACACCGGATGGAAGTTCATCGGACGAAGTAATACCGAATTCATGACAATTTGTCATAGTAAGGCTTGTGGAATCATCAA
>Ga0316604_10001750_pt1 | contig 18186 bp, 23 predicted proteins | sample OWC_soil_day20_C_FD_207650 | JGI IMG/M metagenome (GOLD analysis project Ga0316604, IMG submission 207650) | Wetland soil microbial communities from Old Woman Creek delta, Ohio, United States - OWC_soil_day20_CT | ecosystem: Environmental > Terrestrial > Soil > Wetlands | place: USA: Ohio... | reverse complement strand
AACGAAGCACGGGAAAACAGCGAAGCCATGATTGACGCCATGCACATCAAAGGTGAAATGAAGCCTCGGACGTATCGCAAGAGAGCCCATCGGGATTATTTGGCACTAGTCAAAAACCGGAAACCAACAGCGAAAAAGATACGGAAAGCGATTGGGAAACAGCTGGGTTATCTGGCTCGGAACCTCGGTCATATTGAACGGATGCTGGCAGCTGGAAAAGCACTTCTTCCGCGCCAGCTGGGGCGTCTGGCGGTTATTCGCAAGGTCTACGAACAGCAAAAAACCATGTATAACAACGCTGCCATTCGGTTCCTGACCGCGAAGCTGGAGGCAACCATCTGCCATAGCATTGCTATGTCCATTTTGGCACTGAATCTCAGAAAGATTCAGTGCGCACGTTTTCGCATACTTACATTTTTCTTCTGCCTGATCCAACAACAAGAAAACCGGTGTTTATTCAGTAGGCATTAATTAATCATCAGAATGCTAACTAAAATCACTGCCATGTGACAGCCTTGGCCGAGCTATTCCGCACACCCCATTGACCACCCACCCCTCTTTATGCATCGCTCCGATAAATAAAAAACCACCCCCGCATAAGCAGGGGCGGAAAAAGAAGAATAATGAAAATAAAGAGATAAGTACTATTATAGCAAATATCGCTTAAAATAGTCTGAGTGCATTTGCGACATCACACCCCTATATCCCTCTCTATCAATCTTCGTCTTCTTCGCCTAAATCAATGCCTAATTGTTCGTCCCCAGACGAAGGGAATGCTTTGCTAAAATTTCTAATAAACGAATTCCAACTTTGAGATATCTTCATTATGGCAATAAGTTGCAATAAATGATCCCTTAAATCTTGCTGCCCTATGTCCTCTGATATGTATTGAAAATGTGCGGCGGCGCGTCTTCCTGTCTTTTTGTTTTGACAGGGTTTCATTTTTTAAGTTCATCCAACACGTGTGGAGGAAGCTTTTCATAAACAAGTTGGTTTGTTAATTTTCCGACTATTTGAGGTCTTTTTACACTGAGTGGGCTATATTTCCAGCCTCTCAGCCTAAAAAGTTGCTTGTAAAATTCGTCGGGAAACATTTTTGCCCATCTTAATTTTTCTTCTGACAAATATATTGAGAGCAATTTTTGCAACTCGTCCTGCTCTCTTTCTTATTGATACCCGGTAACCTCGTCGACCAAGGCGATTATTCCAACTTTAGCAAGCGAGCGCATCAATATTTCTGCATTTTGCGCCTTATCTAATTGGGACGGTTTTAGTACACCAGCATCTCTCGCAGACAACCATGCATCACAAACCAAAGGAAGAATCGTTGCGTCGTATCCATTAACAATGCGCTTTCCGTCTAAATATTTTATTACATGGGCTCCGTCAACCAAACTGTTGGAAATAAAGGGTTTCAGAGACCCAGCTGCCAAAAAACCGGTGTTTGGGCTCCGTCGTCTTGACTACTCTTTTTTCTTAACGCGGCCCCACTTCTGGATTTTAATATTGCATTTGATATGCCGGTTTCGCTTATTACTCTCGTCCCGTCGTTTAGAACAGCACAGGGTATTTTGCTGTCCCCAATAACGATATTTTCCTTGTGTGTAACCTTCTTCGCCACTTCGTCCACTGCAAAATCTCTCCCATCTTATTCTAAGTATCTCCATAAAATAACAAATTTTGTTTTATGCTAACATATTATTTAACGTGTGTCAATGTTTATGCTTGAAAAAACGTCAGTTCACCATGACGCTATTTGATATCCCTCTCAATCAGATTATTGATATACAGATTCAAGCTCATGCCCGGTTTTTCGGCGTGGGCTTTTATTTTTCACCGCTAGTCGAGCAATAGGCCGGTATGAGCCATGAAGCCCACACATTTCTAGCCCCACCTGATGATGGCTGTCTTAGCAGTAGTCGAAACACCTTCCGGAGAGTCATAGTTTAAATATCAAGTGAGGTTCACTTAATTCCAACACCAGAATAATAAATAAAAAGCGGCATTGATTGCCGCTTTTTATTTACATACCTTAAATATTCGCCTTCATTTACGATTCTGACCACTGAGCGTAGAGTGTTAAGTCACTAGATAAATCAATCGTGTCACCAGAGTCATAGCTTGTTCCACTGCCGTCAGAGGTGGTATTCCAGCCATTGAAAGTGTATCCTATATTAGAAAGGTCTTGAGTACCGTCGAATATTGTTGCTGCGTTGCCATCAGAATAGTATGCCTTTATATACGTATAACCAGACGTATTCCCGTTCCCATAGTACGTAATTGAATATGTAGGGGACTCAGATTCCCATTGGGCATACAAAGTTAAATTTCCTTGTGATCCGCTTATTGCATCACCTATAGAATAAGCGGTACCTGTACCATCAGCAGCCGTGTTCCATCCCGAAAAGACGTAGCCGGTATTTGTCAGACTACCAGAATTTGAGCTGACCGTATTGGTAGTAATGCCATAAAAAATATATTGAGAACTTGGCTCGGTTCCTCCGGTGTTATTGTTACCGTCATAGCTTACGACGAAATACTGGTTATCAAGAATTGGTTTATAACTAAGCAGTTTCGAGTTGCAGCTCCATGTGCTTGCGTCTGTTATGCTGGATGCTTCAGTGTTTAAATGCTGATATAGGTACATATCCATATTGCTGCCGTTGGTAAAGGTGCTGCTGTTGGACATCTGTTCTGTTGTCAATGAAACAAGATTCGACGGGACAGAACCATTGTAACCTGTCGAAGCTCCGCAAGCGGAGTTCCAGAAGCAATTTGTCACCGTTGTTGTTCTATTATACCCGATAAATCCTCCTGCACAAAGAGTAGTAGTCGCGATCCCACTCAAGGCGCTACTACTGTAGCAGTTATCAAAGACAGATAAAGGCTCGGCAGCTCCAATAAACCCGCCCATAAAAAAAGTATTTGCTGAAGCAGAAAGCGTTGCAATTGCAAAGCTGTTTTGCATATTGCCGTATCCGTAGCCAACAAGTCCACCGATTGCGGCCAAATAAATACTCGCAGCTGCGGTTAAGCTGCACGTTGTGTTTAAGGCACAGCAGTTAAGCATTGTACCAGTTGAGATGGTGGAAGTGCCTACGAGACCTCCGACCTTTAAGCTGGCTGACGACGATGAACTATATTTATAAGCACAGCTAACTGTTGCTTTGTTGACAGAACAATTGATCAAACTTCCACCAGCAAAAATACCGACAAGGCTTCCTGCAAATACCGACGATGGTGTTTCGTTGCTCGACCAACTAACAGCAGTATTGTAAAGATGAAGATTTTGAACTATACCGCCTTTGACACAGCCAAAGAAACCACCGGAATTAATACTGCTATATGGTAAAGATATAGTCATATTAGAAATAACGTGATTTTGTCCATCAAAAGTGCCTGCGAAGTAATAGGTCACAGTTTTTCCGATTGGCACCCAATAATGGCCACTTAGATCAATATCTGCACCCAGCTTTATTGTACAACCAGAAAAAGAGTTCCCGTCAAGAACCTGACTAGCAACCCAAGCGAGTTGTTCAGCCGATGTGATTGTATAGGTGTTGTCTTCAGTGTAATCGACGGATTCTGCGTAATTCGTCCAGTAGCCGCTCGTGGCTGCTACTGCTGGTATGCTTAGCTGTGGAAAAAAGATGGACATTAGAAATGACGTTAAAAGCAAGGAAGTCAATATACGATTTTTTTCATCTTAAGTTCCTCCAAAATGTTTCGATTTATGTTCTAATATTGATGTTTAGCGAAGCCTAGAAGTATCCTTTATCGCAAAAGAATCCACACTACGCTTGGTTGCCTGACACCGGCGGAGCTCGAGTTAAGGTTTCCACTGACTTTAGTGTAATAATACTATCAATTATTACTGTTGAGGCCATTCCCATTTCCTACCTTTCAGCTTTGCGGGTGCTGTTTGCTTGACCTGCAGTGGTCAAGTTGCTCATTATGGTACTAAACTACCACTTGACGAACTTCATATTTTTGCTCTAGCAGTCACAGCGTATTAGAATATTTTAGCAATTTAAATTTAAATGATCGTAGCATAAATACTATATTTTGTCAAAATAATGTTTAAGAATACTTTTATTTCAATTACTTAAACCCGTGTATAAAAAATAAAACCCCCGCCCCGCATTGAGATCCGGGGCGGGGGTTTTTCTACTAGCTTTGGCTTTGCCGATACATAATCTGCGCCAACGCCTCGCGGGTCACGCTGGTCTTCCACATGTAATTGCCCTCGCCGTCACCTTTAATCAGCCCTTGGTCAATCGCCCAGGTTCGGGCCTCCTCGCTCCAATCGGACGGGTCTTCTGCCTTTAAATTGGTAAGGTAGGTATCCATCATTGAATTAAATGTATCCTGTGTCATGTCTTCATCATCCTCCGTTGTAGTAGTGGTAGTATCCTCTGTGTACTGCGGCCTGAATGCCGCGACCACGTAAGAAATATCGCGTGTGCGGCGCATGACCGCGCCGCCGTTGGCTTCATTGCTTGTGCCTGTGTTGCTCAATCTCTGTCCAAGGAATGATCTCAGCCTTCTTCACCCACCGGTTCTCCGGATTCATCTTCATTCCAACCGGCTGTTTAAAATCAGTCAGACGGATCTGACCGTCCCCAAATTTGTAAATCCCAATCACTCCAAGTGCAAGTCTTTTTGCTCGTTTTCCTGCTTTTTCTTGCACTTATAATACCAAAAATGAACCCCTATATCTTGCTGTGTAAGCATTTTTCCATTGTTCAGTGGACATTAATTACGTCCCTCAACCCCACAAAGCTTATAATCGTACTCAGATTTGCAAATATCGACGGTCTGCACAACACTGTACTTGCCCGCATTGGCAACAAACATATCACTGCCCACATGCGATCATGTCAAACCACTTTTTCTTGATTGGTAGCGTGATCATGTGCAGCCTCCTTTTTAAAGTGAATTTTGATATGTGCTTAACATGTGACACTCCTTAACCCTTTTCTCCATATCCTGCTATAGGAGGTGATACCCTTAACGATGCAAGCTACTGTGCTTTTTGTCAGCCGCGGCATCTTACATGTTTTTGATAGTACAATGTCGCAAAGGGTGGTTGTCCATTTTCGAAATGCATGCCGTTTCCGTGCCGGCGATTTTGTCTGTATTCGATATAACGGGGTAATGACCGCGAGTATTCCGCCGCAAATAACCGCTATTAATATATCTATCGTCCCCCGCTTTGGGCCCCGCCGTAATTGGTGCTGACTTTTACATGCCGCCTCCACCACCGGGGCGGCTTTTATTCATCCTGTGAGCATTCCCCTAATGCCCTCCGCTTGTTCACTGTCCTTAGCCCGATCAAACTCACAACACATGTCAAAAAGATATTTGATGACTCCTATTCATTTTTCTTCCTCATCTTTCCTATTGACAATTCAATATTGATGGTATATACTATCCCAGTATTCTAAATGTATTAATTGATTGCTACAGTTTGTGAGTCAGTTTTCATTTGACTTGTGGATTGTAGTATTTATTTTTGCAATATGGATAACAAATTTTAGGAGGTACAGTTATGAATAACGGTACTGTAAAATGGTTTAATTCGGAGAAGGGCTTTGGTTTCATCTCTAACGACAACGGCGGCGAGGACGTTTTTGTTCATCATTCTGCTATCCAGATAGATGGTTACCGCTCCCTCAACGAAGGCCAGAAGGTCAGCTTCGACACCGAGCCCGATCCCCGCGGCAACCGTGGCGTTCGCGCTGTCAACGTTCGCCCCCTCTAAGCCCCCGTTGCAATTAATCCGCCCCGCTCAAGGGGCGGGATGATTGTCCTTGCGACACATTTTCAGAAAGGAGCAAAAATGCAAAAAGTGAATCAAGACATTGATGATCTGATTTTCGAAAATCAGAATCAGCGTGTCAGCAGTAAGTAATACTGCAGTTAAAGTTCCGGGGTAGCGGCTGACCCTGGTATTTTTTTGCGTTTTTTTGCTTTGCTTTGGTGCGATCGCCGGATTGCTTGGATTTAATTTGGCCTGCGTCTGTTCCAACATCACTTTTACGAATATACATTCCATTTTCACAAATCCTAAATAATTCGTCATTTACCACAAATTTATACTTGATAAAACGAATTTTATTTGTTACTATTTACTTGTCCCAGATGGACAATACTTAATTCGGAGGAATGTGCTATGTGTAACCTGATCAGTAGTTGTTTCTCTTCCTGTGGTTCGAGTTGTGCAAGTCTGATGCAGTATTTCTATCAATGCTACAGCGGCTGCTACGGCAGCTCCTGCGGCGGTTAACATCATGGGCGGCTCCGCTTCGGCGGAGCCGCTTTTGTATTTTCCTTTGCAGTACATCCTGTTTCTCGTTCATACTTATAAATATTTTTGCAGTGAACCATCCCACACCGATATAATTGAGGATATGGCCGGGTAAACTATTTGTGAGGTGATTCAATTGCAATATCCAAATCTTTACGAAGTACTGATGAATGAACCTGAAGCGCGGGAATATTATTGCAAACTGTCCAGGGACGTGCGGCATAAACTTAAGACCAAACCTGGAAACATAACCTCAATTCAGAGCCTAAAGGATTGTGTGGAACATTTTTCAAGCGTCGAGTGATCTTGTGGCCGCTCCGAACGGGGCGGTTATTTTATGTTCTCACGGGCAAACTATCCACGAGGTGGTGGTCATGGAAAAACTCCACATGGTCAAAGAAAATCTTAGCCTGCACCATTTCGCCGGCCAGCGTGGGAGAAAGTCCGTATTTGTTGGTTTCAATGGTCACAAAGCCGCTTTTGTTCACCGTCAGCGCCGCATAGCGGAACACCACCGAGAATGGATACTCCGGCAGGCGCAGATTGTCCTCGCTCCAGTCAAGCTGGTAGACATATTTTTGGTCGGTCTTGAAGCTGTGACCCGTCTGGCGGGAAATTTCCCGCAAACTCAGGCCTTCATTTGCATACCATGCTTTTTCCTTTGGAAACATCGATTCCAACACTAATCATTCGTATCACTTCCTGAATTTTATTTTTCGTAATGGCGATCCATCCTTGCTCATTGTGATTCATTTTGGCTCGTTACACGAAAGCTCCTGCGAGTTTCAACCTGCTTAAGCGGATGTTTACAACGAGGGATGGCCGACAGTTTGCGTCACGGATGCTGAGATCCAAGCCGAGGGACGTCGGACCAGTTACTCCCTCATCATAAAGAAATGAGCACAAACGCTCAATACCAAAGGGCTGGCGAGAGCATCTGCACTTTTAGTGTACCAAAGCCGAGGGTCTAAAGTGCAAACGCATGATGACAGCCTGGTTGCCATAAAAACTGCGTATTAAACCTGCCCTTATTGCGGCAGGTTTTTTATTATCACAAAAAGCGCTACCCGCCCAACAAAAAAACGTGAGTTTGGCGGGTCTGTTTCCGTGTCTGAATTACATCAAGACCCTCCGGACTTTCAAGTTTGGAGGGCATTTTTATGCGCATTCTGTATAACGTAAAGAATGTTCAGCCGCTACCGGGTGGCGGCCAGGCGTGATGAAGCGGACTTCATTTTACTTGTCGCTTTAATTGATGAGCGGTTAAATACCCGCTTTGAACAAAGGGCGTACTATGCCCTGCTATGTGGTTTTGCACAGTGCCAAATAAAAAATGTTTGCCTTAATACCCGATCGGACTGTATCCAGTCGGGCTTTTTTAATTCGTTTTTTGATTGCTCTGTCGGGTGCCGATCCCCGCCGCCTCCATTTCGATTTGCCATCCCAAAAATCGAAATGGAGGAACGACCTATGTCAAAGATCAATCTGCGGGACTATTACCCGTTTTACAAAACCGACTTTTTTGTTGAAGTCCCCAATGAAGTTGAAGCTGCCTTATTGGAAGCCGAACGGCTGGAACAAAACTATATTCGCCGTCGCTTTTACAACAAGGCATATTTCTCGCTGGACGCAGGTGATGGCATTGAGAATGACATTCTTTTTGTGTCGCTTTCACCCTGCGAGGTTTATGAGCGCAAGATCACGGCTAAACAGTTACACGCGGCTATTGCCTCTCTGCCGGACAAACAGGCCAAGCGTATTTTACGCGCATTACATACTTGGTATGAGCAAGGCTGAGATTGCGCGAGCCGAGGGAGTATCTGAAAAGAACATCCGTAAATCCATTAGTCAGGCACTTCGGAGCATGGAAGTATTTTTGAAAAAATGTTTCTAAAAAGGGGTCGGATTTCACTCGCAAATCTCATGGTTATTGAGAGGACTTTACTTCGGGCCAACATCGATCTGTTGACAAACCCGCGCGAAGTTCTTTAGAATACGGTAAAATAGAAGCAATTCTACTGGGAAAGGGGCGGGAGAAATGCAGGGAATATCAGGACCGGTGCAGCAGGAGTGGGAGTTCGTTCTCGTAGAAAATCTCATACCGGAGGACCATCTGGTGTGGAAGCTGCACGCGATACTGGATCTCGACTTCATCCACGAAGAAACCCGGAAGATGTACAGCAAGCTTGGCCGCCCCGGCATCGACCCGGTGGTGCTGGTGAAGTATGTGCTGATTGGCTACCTCTTCGGCATCCCATCGGAACGGCAGATCGAGTGGCGTATCCGGACGGACTTTGCCCTGCGCTGGTATCTCGGATTGAACCTGTCAGCTCCGGTGCCAGATCACTCGACGATCTCACAGAACCGTCGGCGACGCCCGACATTCCGGAAGGTATTCCGGAGGCTGTTTGAGGAAGTGGTGCGGCAGTGCATCGAAGCCGGACTTGTTGGTGGTCGCGTCGTCGGCACGGACTCGACGCACGTGAAAGCCTGCGCCTCCGGGAAGTCGGAGTATCTGGAGGACGTCCTGGAGGAGCCGGGGGTGTACTGGGAGCGGCTGGATCAATATGGGGAAACGGCGCAGGATGAGCTGGAGCAAAAAACAGGCCGCCGTCAGAAAAAGCGGACGAAGCACATCAAGTGTGACCGGCGGCATCCCCACAGGCGGATGAGCCGCACCGACCCGGAGGAGGGCTATCTCAACCGCCCCGGGAAGCCGAGGGGGATGCATTACCTGAGCCACCAGACGGCGGACGGGATCTATGACTTTCCGCTGGCGCATCAGGTGCTCTGTGAGCACGGGATCAACTTCTTTGTCCGGCCGATCACGCATCACATGCAAAAGAAGCAACAAGAGTAGAACATATTTTACGCTTTTTTGGCTTTTTTGATGTTGCTACTAGTTTACTAATACGCTGTTCTTAAGTCTTTCAGACGGCACAATGTCTTTTAAGGCGATGTTCATATCATTACGAAAATTCTTTAGGCTATCTTCCATTGTCTTCATATTCAATTCCTCTCCAATTCTAATTGATGCTTCAAATTTTCTTTTGATCTGTATAGTCTGCTTCGAACTGTACCTGCTGGAATTTTCAATATATTCACAATTTCTTTTTCAGAATAACCGTGATAATAAAATAGGATCAAAACCTCTCTCAATGAAATTGATAATTCAAGAACTGCATTCAGAAGCTCTTGCTTCTCTTCTTGTAGACGGATCTCAATTTCAGGATCATTTTTGGATTCTTGCTTTAATTGATCTTCATCATCAATTTGGGACACAATTCGCTTTATAATCCAGGTTTTTAAGCTTGACATACCTCGGCATATATACATTTTTTATCAGTTGATTATATTACTGGCGTTACGTTAGCAGTTCGAGACAAGAAAATCTCAAGCGCAATTGGGTTTACAGGGATTTTAAAAAAGGTGTTAATATTTGTAGTAATTGGATTAGGTAACGTTATAGATCAATACGTAATTGGAAATGGCAGCACAATTAGATCGATGCTAATTACGTTTTATCTCGCCAATGGGTGTGAATTCTGTAGCTCGTATCTATTTAGTTTCAAGCTCAATGTCATTGATGATCACCTGGACCACACTGTTTGTGTCTACAATACGGTTAAAAGAATAAGTAATAATGCTATCGTCCATAGAAGCCACCGCATAGCTGGTATTATCCAGGAAGCCATCCTTATCCAGCACTACTTAGCGACTCCCATCCTCATATTCTAATGCAAGATAGTTCAGATCATAATCATCGTCAGCCAGAGTTATGGGCATATCCAGCTCTCCCGGGTATGCTGATACAGTGTGGGAGTCAACCGGCCAAGTGGATCAGATTGAAACACTCCGCCTACACATCATGGTAAATTGGGCATAGAAAACAAAAATGGCCCTAATTTGCACATTCCCATGTGAAATCATCTTTCGACTGCCAAAGTTGATCTGCATAGGTAACGCTCCATGTAATATCAGTATTTGTTCCCAAAGAATAGGTCCATTCCATAGTCTGGTCGTCGGTATTTTGATCGAGCTGAATCCAACTTTCTCCTTTGTCGTGAGTGATGTAAACCAACGGTTCTGTCGCTTCATCGCTGCCACCATAAGCGTAATTGAGCAGAATACCATCGCTGTCGGAAAAAAAGGTGGGTGGCTCGGAATGAAACTGGCAGTTTATATAGTCAGCCGGTATATCTATTGTTTGCGCAGTCCAGGTATATCCGCCGTCACTTGTTTGGTATAGTCCAATATTGCCTTCTTGTGGACTTTCCGTTGCAATCCATCCATGGCTGCTATCCAGAAATGTAAATCCTGTTTTCGTTGCAAGTGGAATCGTGTATGTTTCATCATACGTACTTGTCAATTTGCTCCAAGTAGTGCCGCTGTCATTTGTCCGAAAGAGTGTCATATTTTCCTGATGAGTGTCACCGATCGTATAATCGGCTTTCCAGCCGATGCTTGCATCAATAAAAATAATATCGGAATCGCTTCCGGTATTGCTATTATAAAACGTTATACCAACAGGAGAGAAACCTAGCAGCGTGTATGAACCATCTGGTGTTGCTGAAGTGCTGTTATTTTCGGTTGTAAGCGTTCCCGCTGCTGTAGTAGTGTCCTCGTCTGTGGTTGCCGTATCCTGTTCCACCTGTGAAGCATGGCTTGCAGTATCGGTGCATCCCGTAAAAAACAATAAACATAGGGAACATAATAGTATTGCTTGACCTAAGCTTCTATTCATTCGATATGCTCCTCATTGAAAATATTTGATCAAGTACAATAAGTTGCGCAAATTAATAACAATATTTTTCACATGCGCGTTTACAATCTGATATTTTTTTCTCTTTATCACCTGAAGCCGATTACAAACACACTTGATTTAGCAACCTCTTTACTATATCAGAAGTCATTAATTGTCTCCTTTCCTGCGAGAAAAAACATACTATATAGCTCCACAGACAACCAGTATTGCTACTGAAAAAATGATATTTCGGCTTAGATTGGATTGCTCAGGAGCGATATCGTTTAATGAGTAGCTTTGAGAAAAATCTGCGGCTGTATTCATCCAATGAAGCTGTCCATCCGTGGTGGCTGCAAGCACATATTCGTAGGAGCGTCCGGCTGCGTATGAAACGCCGCCCATGACTTGTTCCAGCGTGGCGTTATCGTCAAATCTGTTCCACATCCATAAGAGAGTCATCCTGCTTGATCATCCCCGAAGAAAACACAGAGCGAACATTGTCGGCAATTGCGGAAGAATTCACATCCTGAGACAGCTCCGCATCGCCCGCATCGGAGTTCAGGTTCAAGGCAAACACCTGACCGTCTGCGGAAAGAAGCTGATATATATCCTCTTTCATAAACGCAACGGCGGTGATTCCTGACCTCACATATTGGGGCATATAGAATTTCTCATTAGGATAGCCTCCCCATACGTACAATGAGCCATCTGTTTTGATGGCAAAGGTGGTATCGCCGAAAGCATAGATGGAACTCACCTGGTTCATAACCTGCTCCGGTGCATGGGATTCATCATCCTGATATCCCAGCCCACAAGCGTATGGTCTGATGAGATAACAAAGAAAGTATCTCCGGCAACCGCTACACTGCCCGCAAATCCGGACGACTGGTCTGCGGCGCAAGCAGTGGAAGCGAAAAATAGAAGCAAAAGCGCGGCGCAGGTGATCGCTGACCAAATTCGTGCGATTGTTTTTTTCATGCGTTTCCCCCATAGCATTTTTGATAACCTTAAAAATTTTCTCATAGATTTCGCTCATGTTAATGCTTATATAAAAAGACAAGTTCAAACATGAAATGCAACAAAATAATAAAAAATAAATTTCTTATCATCATGAATGTTTACAACCGAGGAGGAGCAGTGCTTTTTTAGTCTGTGTCTGTTTCAGAACGTTCCAAAACGATCCACCCATTTTCATTCCAATAGATGGTTTGAGTCTCTCGGTCACCTATGTTACCGCTATATCCCTCGCCAGATGAATGAAGGACAATGCCTTGCAGAGGTTTATTTTCGATATCTGCAATTGTTGTTCCTACTATGAGACCCCCTGTATATAATTTCTCTCCATCGGCGGATAAGATGGGATCCTCTCCAGACGTATTGAGACGCTCTACTACATTTTCCTCACTGCTGCCATATACATCTAAGGCAAAAACAGATACAAGACCGGAGTTGGCGTATTGGGTATTTACCTCGAGCACAATCGCATCCTTTTTTTCAGAAAATAACTTCGCCGTATAAAATTGATAGCTTCCAACAGCCTGCACGATATGCGCCGTTATATCACCGGTGCCTAACCGAATCCGTACCACAAGTTGCGAAGCATTGTATAATCCATTATAATCCCAGTCATAAAGGCTTACATACGCCTCATCATCATAATCTCCGATTCCATCCAGGTTCAAGCCCGTAAAAAGTTGCCCGTATTCTTCAACCGGCTGCGCCCAAAGAGACTCGTCACTGCTTTCTACATTATTCTGACTCGTATCTTCTGATGTATTATTTTCAGACGTAGATATTGATGTCGACTGATTTTCGTTCGTCTGCTCACCTGCGGCAGAAGAGCATCCGACAGAAACAAGTAACGCAAAACAAATGAGGGAAACCCAGAGCCACTTCTTCATCTCTTAAACCTCCTAAAATATGTAGTATACACCAACTAATTCAATGCAAAGGTTATTGCTATTTCTTATTTATTAAATCCATTGCGTTTCCCCTAGAGAATCTAACTATGAGAAGATTTTGTGTAGGATATTTAATATTTGATGCTCTCCTACAATAATAATTACGGCACAGGCATGGCAGCCAGCCGTGTCTGTTTCGCAATGAATACATCACATAGAGAAAACAGTATGAAAGGAATAACGCAACATTAAATATCTCTCCTTAAATAATTTATTCGCAGAATATATTTACAAAAACATATTGTTTGTCTCTTTATCATTTGAGATCAATTTCAAAAGCTTGTGATTCGATGTTATGAAATATTGGACAAGTTTATAGCATCGTTATGTCTAAATAATCCGTGCTGCTGTGGAGTTGACGCTGGCGTGGGCAGCGTTTATCCTGATGGGCGCGGATATGGAGATGTCCTGCGACGAGCGTGTGATAAAAACACTGGGCGGCGATATTAAAAACGCCTACTCCCTGTCTCTGGTTCGGGTGGCTTCAAATCGAAAAATTCTAAACGGCAGCCCGCTTGCTTTTGGAGACGGCGGCATGAAAGAAAGGGTGAAGAATGTGTTGAATTTCAAAAAGTATTCGCGAATCATTATTATTGTGGCAGTGATATTGGTGACTGTGTTGAGTGCGGGATTTGCGGTGAATAGGACCGCAGATGACCAATCACAGTTGCAAAAAATCACAGGAGCCACAGACGAACAGGCGGAACAGATTGAATCTCAGCTTACGGATTGCGGAGTGTCGTATCAAACCATAACCTATTCAACTAATCCCATAACGGAAGGTATGGATACCGATTGGCAGGCTTACGATTTATCGACAGAAGACGGCGCCTCTTATGTGCTTATACTCAGGAAATCCGACAATGATTTTACTGCCGTCTTGGATAGTGAAGGCAGGCTCATTTCGGGCTTAATTGACAATGGCGTAACTCCCGCTTTATATATCAATGGGGAGTATAAGTTTGCGGACGAAAACGTTTTGGGAACAATAGACGACGAAGGTGGGATTTTGATTGATGATGAGGAGGCAATCTTTGTAGACGGCAGAAAAGCGGTGCATATGAGCATGGACGATTATGATGCTTGGGTTGCCGCCGGAGAGAATGATGCGGATGTGTATGACTACTCTGTTCCCTACATCGGCGATGATTCCGACACTGCTACCCCTTAAAACATATGAAAATCATACAATACTTCTCTGAGCAGTTATACTCTGTTGAATGGAATTGCGTATTTTGTGGGAATATGTTGCCATAGAAATTGTTTATTAGGAAAAATTTGACCTCTGACATATTATAAATAGACGACGTGTGATTGGTGTTGAACCTACCGTTGAAAATGCAAATGAGGAAATTAATCAGCTTAAAACTGACTAAGTTAGGACTCCTGAAATACACGGTAAGAGCTATATACTCTTTATACAAAGCCAACATTCAGAATAAATGAGGTACCGGCCATGCGTACATGAAAATACTTTCACGGTCAACGATCATAATGATATAGTAATGGTGTACCTGTTCATCCGCTTTCCAGTGCAAAAATGACAGAAAAATCCAATTCAGCGAATTATCGCTGCACTGGCATGGCGTAGAAGGATACATCTTATGTATTCACCTATTCAGCACTTTGTGTTTAACCACTACGAACGTGGCACTCACCGACTGAGCCACGTCCCCAGACATTTCTAATTTCAGTTTTTTCGAGGCTTGCGCAGCGCGCTATTCGCGCTCGCGAATTATGCGTTACGCAGGCCTTAATTCTCAGTTGATTTACTTATAGTTTTTTGCTGTTCGTAGACCTTCCGAATAACGGCCAGACGCCCCAGCTGGCTCGGAAGAAGGCTTTTCCAGCTGCCAGCATCCCCGTTCAATATGACCGAGGCTCCAGGCCAGATAACCCTACCAACAGATATTAATAGACACTCCAATTTCCAAAGTAGATAGTCCGCGTCACCTTGAAACTTTAATATCTCCATTCCGGGTTTCCAGCTCTACGGTTATATCAGGATAGGTGCCGACAGTTCCGGAGGCAGCATTATCTGTAATGACAAGCTGGTCTGCGAAAGAGATATCAATAGAGCCTTCTTTGGTTGTAGCTGAAAATTTGAAATCAAGTCCACTTGGAAGCGTTACCATAAGCGTTCCGTTTTTGGAGTATGCATAAATATCGCTTGTCACATCAGCAAAGGAAATATCTATGGAACCTTCCCCTGAAGCGTTAAAAGAACCGGAACCGCTAAGGCTAGAAGCCGTCAGTTTTCCGCCTTTTGATTGATAGCTGATAGCTCCGCTTATCTGATTCATGTAAGTTGTGGCATTTGTAGTCTGTATGTTTATTTCGTCTGCATCAACACTCTTAAAACTTAAACTGCCGTTTGTACTAATGGCCTTTACCGTTGATGCCTTGGTGTTTGATACTTCGATTACGCCGCTGGTTGTATCAACACTGAAATCACCCGATAAATTCAGCGCAATTTCCGAATTGATTGTTCCGCTTGTAGAGTGCAGGGATAAACTGGCCGTATAGTCCTGCGGAATATAAATTTCAATGTACGATTCAAAGCTGGAACGTCTTGGTCTGTCACCCTCGGTAATCAGCAGTTCACCATTCTGCATGGAGGTTCTGGCATAGTAGTTTTTTTTGTTCTCGTTCATATATTCATTTACAACTACCTTGTCATTATCACTTTCCAGAACATGAATATCATCTGCATCATAATCAAGCCGAAGACTCTCAAAATCTCCCATATCAAATGTAAGAGTATTGACAAGCACAGTTGCCTTTTGTCCTCCGCGCCCTGATAAAATCCCCATGAGTAAAAAAACAACACAGGTGAATGAAATAAAATTGCATTTCATAAAAATTATTCTCCCCTCACTAATTGAACGATTCATTCAATAAAGCTGCATTTTTTTACGGAGCGTTTGCCCCGTAAAATTTTACTGCTTGTATGCGTGAAGTAAGTTATCCATACATATGCTTTTTGCTGTTGCAACAGGAATATTCTTTTGAGTCTCGAAAGCGTCATTTGTTATGTGCATTCCCCACCACGAAAAGGTTTCAATGATTAAACGTGTGACATACTGCGGAAGTTCTACCTGACGAAACGTTCCGTCCTGCATGTATTGCGTGATATAAGATAATACCTGATGATAAAATTTTTGGCGATACTCTTTGTAATATCCCGTCAACTTTCCTAAGTCGTCTGGATTTTTTTCAATGAGTAAGCAACCAATTCCGTACTTTGAAATAACATCAAATGCGTCAGACAGCATTTGTTCCAAAGGATAATTTGTAATGTCGTCAAGATGAGCAGAAAACGCTTTTGTATTTTGTTCAAATGCTTCCATGATTTCATGATCTAAAGAATCAAATAGTTCGGAGCGAATCGGCAATTCAAATTCCTGTGTAACAAATGCTGGTTCTATCGTTCCTTTGAGAAGAAAACTCAATAATTCTCTCTTGCCTGTAAAATAAACATAAAGCATACCAGTTGACAAGCCAATTTCTTTCGCGATGTCTTTCATTTGTGTTCGTGCATACCCTTTGTTGATAAATAATTGACTGGCTGCGTCAAATATCAAGTTCATTCTATTTTCCACTGCACTCGCCTCTTTTACTGAACCGTTCATTCAGCTATTATATTACTTTTAACCTCGAACGTCAAGCATAGATACATGCTTATCGACGGTGCCGCAAGACCCATGCCTCTTAGTCATGGGGAGTTGTCAAACCGACAAATGTCAAGAAAGAATGAGGTGCATTATGAAAGAAAAGAAGCTTAATGTAATGTGGAAGTATGTGATCAATACCTACATATTGTTTTGGATACTGGTTTTAGGCCTTGGCGGTTTAGCGTCTATGGTGCTCCATGCTACGCCCACCGGTATGCAATGGGTTGTGGTACTGTGCAGCTGGTCTCCGACCATAGCCCTCCTTCTCATGCTAAAAAGACTGAAGCCGGATATGACGATTGCGGGGTTTTACAAGAAGGCTTTTAAAGATAGACTGAAAATAGGCTCCGTGTTGAGTGTTCCCGTAATAGCCGCGGGGGTTCTCATGCTCACGGCATGGATCTTCTCCGCAGTTGAAAAAACATCTTTCACAGAGCAGTTTATCTTTGTTCCTTCCGCGTTATTTGGCACAATTTTCTTTGCGGTTTTACAGGGCGCATCCGGGGAAGAGTCCGGCTGGCGTGGGTACCTGCGCCCGGAACTAGAAAAAAAGTACGGGTTTGTTAAAGGAAATCTTATTTTAGGCGTAATCTGGGCATTTTGGCATGCGCCTCTTTGGTTTGTGTCATCCGATTATAGCGGCTTACAGTTATTGCTCTATATCCTCGAAAATATAATTATACTCACGGCCTTAACGATTATAATGGCTGTATTTATGAAGAAATCCGATAATTTATTCATAGCGTTCTGGGTTCACTTCTGCTTTAATGTTTCGATAAGCTTTTGTAAGGACGATGCTTATTTCTTTGCAGTATTTTCCATGCTGTATCTGGTGGTTGCCTTGATTTTTTTGGGGAATCTCAATATCAACAATTTGATTGAAAGGGATATGAGGGAGTAATAGATGCAGACCCACAGCGGTTGATATAAAAACGCATTGTCGTTAATGTTGTCGGTAGGATCGGTTTTATCAATTTTATACACGTTTCAAAAAAGATCAAGAAGCGAAATCAATGGAAAAAATAAAGGAAAATTTTATGATTGTAGAATTTTTAAAGCATATAGCTCTGATAAAGCATTATACACGGTAATAAAGTTACGAAAAAGCAATTTCCACTATAAACCGTTAGCCGTGGTAAATAGGTGTTTCACCCAGCCATCTGATACTGAATTTTCTCTTGCCTGATCAATGCTCAAAACTTTTTCTTTTGTCATTATTTAAATATTACCGCAAAGACATATATATCTATAATTTTATTTTTTTATCTTAATGACTATGCTAAAATAGCCTTAGTTCAGCTATAAAAGCTATTCTTTACTAAAAAGAGGTGTGAAATGATGATTCCAAAATTAAATATTAGTGGCCTTATCGCAACAGTACCAATTATACAAGGCGGTATGGGTATTGGCGTATCCGGAAGCAAGCTGGCATCAAGCGTTGCAAATGAAGGTGGAGTCGGAGTAATTTCAGGTGTTAATATCGGATATAAAGAGCCT
>Ga0316604_10001749_pt1 | contig 18187 bp, 10 predicted proteins | sample OWC_soil_day20_C_FD_207650 | JGI IMG/M metagenome (GOLD analysis project Ga0316604, IMG submission 207650) | Wetland soil microbial communities from Old Woman Creek delta, Ohio, United States - OWC_soil_day20_CT | ecosystem: Environmental > Terrestrial > Soil > Wetlands | place: USA: Ohio... | reverse complement strand
CAGATCATTTGTTTGAACGGTGCGCCGAAACCAAGTTTTCCGATGTGTTTATGAGGAACTAATGTATTAACGTTAGATTCCCATACACCGAACAGACTCGGCTCTTCTGCTTTCTTCTCCGGATACCACCAGCCGTGAGTTGCATGAACAACTTTAGGATGGATAGTCGGAGTGAGGTGTGCTTTTTCTTTTGCTTTACCGAACATGTTTTCCATGCAGACCCAGTCGCCTTCTTTGATGCCGAGGGCAGCTGCAGTATCCGGATGGATTTCCATAACCGGCCATGGATCGATTTCGCGCAAGGTCGCAATTTGTCTGTGCTCTGAGTGGAAGGAAGTGAATTTTCTAGCTCCGGTTGTCAGGATCAGCGGATATTCTTTGAACAGTTCCGGAGTGCTGTATGGGCTGTACGGTGGCTCTTTGAAGTACGGAAGAGCATCATCGCCCCAAGCTTCGAAGAGTGTCGAGGACAATTCAACCATACCCGTTACCGTGTTGAAACCAGGATCGCCATCGCCGCGCAATTGGCCGGTTTCATATTTCCGGTAAGTGTATTTCGGTTGGTATACACCCAGTTCTCTGAGGTCGTCAAATGTAATGCCGAGTTCCGGCTCCAGCTGTTTGGTGAAGAAATCATCAACACTGTCAAACGGCCACATATGCGGATACAATTTTTGACCTAATTCGATACAAACTTCGATGTCGGATTTGCACTCGCCAGTTTCCAGAGCTTTATTGATTGCGCCCAGGAATACAGCGTTCCGGCCGAAGTGAGTAACAACAACGCCATCATGCTCAGCAAACGTCGGCAACGGCAGGAAGATATCACCGAATGCCATTGCGGTCGGAGTCATGAAGCAATCTTGAACTACGTTGAATTCCAACGATTTCAACGCACGGTACCATCTGTCAGGCTGTGCCGAACAGGTAGGAGTGATGAAGTTACTGCTGTTGAACCAGCCCATCCGCAGTTTATACGGTTTGCCAGTTTCCAGAGTATCCAAAGTTTCATCCGGATGAGTAGTTGCCATAGCAGTACTCAATGCCGGCCATTCTTTAGCGCCGATACGTTTATCCCAAAGCTCTTCGGAGAGGTTGCTCCGGGTTTCAACACGCCATTTACCCAGCAATGCAGCAGGTGGCCCTAAGGTAATGCCACCAGGCACGTCGAGGTTGCCAGTGATTGCGGACAGCGAAAGAATTGCATGGCCGAGTTGTACACCGTTCGGGTTTTCGTCAACAGCCAAGCCCCACTGAATAGCGGACGGTTTGTTAGTTGCAAATTCCCGGGCAACTTCTCTGATTTTTTCTGCCGGAACCCAAGTAAGGTCAGCAACTTTTTCAGGCGGATATTCTTGAACGCGCTCTTGCAGTTCTTCGAAGCCATAGCACCAGTTGTCAACGAAATCATGATCATAGAGATCTTCATTGATGATAACATTGAGCAAGCCGAGTGCGAGGGCAGTATCGGAACCAGGACGCAATTGCAATACATATTCTGCTCTGGTGCCGAGCCAAGTGATCCGCGGGTCAACGCAAATCATCTTCGTTCCGCGTTTCATCATGTCAATGAGGGAGTGACCGAAGAAACCGTCCGGATTGGACATGAGCGGGTTTTTACCCCATTCCATGATGTATTTCGGCAATACATAATTCGGATTATCATAACGATCTGGGTAAGTACCGGCAAAGTCAATTTCCGGATAACCTGCGCCCAGGATATAGTCAGTGATCGAGCAACGAGGACCGTAGCAGGACCAGCCGCTCAACGGATAGCAAACGTTAGGAGTACCGAGGGATGCGAAGCCCAGCGGATAGTAGTAGAGGCAAGCCTCACGACCGGTACCGCCGAATACAACGATTGATTCAGCGCCGTATTTCTCCGTGAACTCTTTCGTTTTGGGAACGATAATATCCCAAGCTTCATCCCAGGAAATTCTCGTCCATTTATCTTTACCGCGATCTTCAATGGCACGTTTCATTGGGTATTTGATCCGTTGCGGATGGTTTACAAATTCAGGAAGTGACAAGCATCTAACGCACAACCGGCCATTTGTAATAGGATGCTCAGGATCTCCCTCAACTTTTACAAGCTTGCCGCCTTTAACAGTCAACTTCATGCCGCATCCGACAGGATGGTCTCCTGGCGGTGACCAACCGCAGGTTCTGACTGTATAAGAGCCATCTTCGTTTTGTGTTTTCCACTCTTTTTTCATTATCTCACCAACCCTTTCAAAAAATTTTTCGAGGACGATATTTTATTTCTTTAGACTGTAACACCTCCCCCAGGCGTTTGACGGACCAGATTACCCCTCTTGCTAAGGTAATTCAGCTTTAGCAGCCCTTGATGAAATGAGCCTATATCTAAAATAGTCCGAATTTCAGTCATTAATTATATCGCCACTCAGTAATTATGCAAATAGCATGCCAATTTTTTAATCCGGTTATAAAGCGGCGAAACACCAGTATTATTACGCTTTTACCAATTTAGGTCCTATAACGTCTGATCTTTTTTTGGGATCGTAAAAATCCGGTTGATATGTACACAAAGCAAGGAAATAGTAGGGATTGAGCACAATCCTTTTTTGCGATCGCAATTTCATTTTAGGATCTTTTGGTTGTCTCAGTGTAAAACTACCTGTAAAAACATAAGCCCGAAACGACGAATGACGCTTTTAAGCTTGTTTGCTTAAAAGCGTCATTCGTCTACATTACGTTAGGCAGAGTAAAGAACCGCCCATTTTGTGAAATAATAAACTATTATACTTTGATAACCGCGCCTTTAGCAGCGGAACTGGCTAACTTCGAATACACCCCGAGATAGCCTTTGGTGTATTTGGGCTGCGGCCGCTGCCATTTCGCCAGCCGATCGCTGATCTCCTGCTCCGACAAATGCAGCTGCAGGTTTCCGTTCGGAATATCGATCGTAATCGTATCGCCGTCCTGTACAATCGCCAACGGGCCGCCTTCGGCTGCTTCCGGCGATATATGTCCGACAAAACAACCGTTATTGGTGCCGGAGAAACGTCCGTCCGTAATCAATGCCGTTTTTTCCGCCAGCCCCATCCCATACATATACTTCATGGCTTTGTACATCTCCCGCATACCGGGTCCGCCCTTCGGGCCCTCATAACGGATAACGACGACGTCGCCTTCTTTGATTTTTCCGCCCAATATCGCTTCTTCCGCCAACTCTTCCGAATCGTACACCTTGGCGGTACCGGTAAAGGTATGCATATGAGGGACAATTGCCGCCGGCTTGGTAACCGCAGTTTCCGGAGCCAGATTCCCGCGTAAAATCGCGACCCCTTTACCCTGACTGAACGGATCACTCATCGTGCGAATGACATTCGCATCAAACGGGTATTTAAACTTGTATTCCTGTAAGTTTTGCTGAACAGCATTGCCAGTCGCCGTCATGCAATCAAGGTGCAGCAAGGATTGAATTTCCTGCATTACTTTAGGAATCCCACCAGCCCTATAAAAATCTTCCATATCATATTTTGCAGCCGGGTTGACTTTGGCAACTTGCGGCGTCGATTCACTAATCCGCTGATACGCTTCCATCATCGTTTCAGCCGGAATGTCGAGCTCCGATGCCACAGCCGATAAATGCAGGATCGCATTGGTAGACCCGCCGGTAGCCATCAAAACACGAATGGCATTTTCCAATGAATTCATTGTAATAACCTGGTCCGCAGTGATTTGCCGGTTCACCAAGTTGACAATAGCCTTGCCGGTCATTTCCGCAAGGCGCAGACGTTCCGCGCTTACAGCTGGCGCTAATGCTCCGCCCGGGACTGACATTCCCAGCGCTTCCGCCAAGCAGCACATTGTATTTGCAGTCCCGTAAAAAGCGCACGAACCACAAGACGGACCGCAAAGTTCTTCCAACTGGTCATAACAGGCTTCTTCAATTTTATGACTTTTCAACATGCCTAATGCTTCCGACATCGTTGTCAAATCCGATTTTCTTTTGTCAAACTCAATTCCGCCGGCCATCGGCCCGCCCGGCAGGAAAATAGCCGGTATTTTCAACCGTGCCGCCGCCATCAGCATACCAGGAACAATTTTATCGCAGGAACCGAGCAGCACAATCCCGTCAAGCCGATGCGCCTCCACCATAATCTCGATATCATTCGCAATCAGGTCCCGTGATGGCAGAATGAAATGCATTCCTGCGTGCCCTTGCGCCGTTCCGTCGCAGGCGCCAATTACGCCGAACTCGGCAACCGTACCGCCGGCTCGATGGATTCCTTTTCGTACATATTCAGCAACTTGGCGCAGGTTGACATGCCCCGGGACCAATTCGTTCCACGAATTGGCAATCCCAATTACCGGTCGGGAGAGGTCGTCATCCGAATAGCCAATCGCTTTAAAGACACTGCGGTTAAACGACCAATCAGGTTTTTTCAAAATATCGTTACTGCGATAGCCCATGAAAAACACCCTTTCTTTTTATCTCATTAACAACCGGGATCCGTCTGAGTAAGGCGGTGCATCCCGGTTGCACTACGACAACTATTGTCCTTGCTTATTTTTGTTGGCCAATTCAATGGCTACGTCAATAATCATATCTTCTTGGCCGCCAACCGTTTTCCTGCGTCCCAGTTCCATTAAGATATCGCGGGCATCAACACCAAATTTTTCAGCGGCTCTCCGGCTATGCAGCAAAAAGCTGCCATACGCCCCGGCATAGCCGATAGCCAACGTATCCGCGTTGATACTTTGGGGACGGTGCATTAATTTTTCTACTACATCCCGGCTCATATCCATCAATTTGTACAGATCAATCCCGGTTTCATAACCGCCTTTATGCAAGGCTGCCACTAATGCTTCCAACTGGGAATTCCCGGCCCCGGCGCCCAAACCGCAAACCGTTGCGTCGACAGAAGTTGCGCCGGCTTCAATCGCCGCCAGCGTATTCCCGATCGCCAACCCCAAATTATTGTGCGCATGAAACCCGATCGGAACGGATAATTCCCGGCGGACCAATTCAATCCTCGCTTTAATATCCGACGGCAGCATGGCTCCGGCAGAATCGGTAACATACACCATATCCGCACCGTAGCTCTCAAACTTCTTGGCCTGTTCCAGGATCTTTTCCGGTGTGGCCATATGAGACATCATCAGAAAGCCAATCGCTTCCAAACCAGTGCTTTTGGCAAATTTAATATGCTGTTCGCCAGCGTCGGCTTCCGTTACGTGCGTAGCAACCCGTACCGTCTTTACACCGTATTTCATTGCCGATTCCAAATCTTCTACGGTTCCAATCCCCGGGATTAACAAAACGGCAAGTTTCGTTTTCTTGAGGACCTGGGAAACAGCCTTAAAATATTCCGTTTCCGTTGCTTTGGAAAATCCATATTGAATGGATGACCCGCCAAGCCCATCACCATGTCCTACTTCGATCGTATCAACCCCGGCTTCATCCAATTTCGACGCAATAATAGCCATTTGCTCTGGAGTGAATTGATGACTGACGGCATGCATTCCATCCCGCAAAGTGCTATCAATAATACGAATTGATTTCATTAGATAGCCCCCTCGTGTTTTAATGTAGCATATCGCTCGGCTACCGTAACAGCAGCGGCAGTAATAATATCAAGGTTTCCTGAATATTTCGGCAAATAATCGCCGGCTCCTTCAACTTCCACAACCGTAATAACCCGGTCGCCATCCGCATATGGCGGAACCTTGATCCGATACCCCGGCGAATACCGCTGCACTTTGGAAACCATTTCCTCTACCGACCGTACTATATCGTTAATTTTAGCCGTATCGCATTGCGCATAAATGGTGTTGCGCATCATGATCGGCGGTTCGGCAGGGTTTAAAATTATGATCGCTTTTCCTTCTTCGGCTCCGCCTACCTTGATCAAAGCGCTTCTGGTCGTCTGGGTGAATTCGTCAATATTCTGTCTTGTACCGGGTCCTGCGCTGCGGCTGCTCAAAGTAACAACAATTTCAGCATACTGGACCGGCGAAACTTGATTGATGGCATGAACGATAGGAACCGTCGCCTGACCGCCGCAAGTCACCATATTGATGTTGGCTTCCTGAAAGATATGCTCATCAATATTGACAGACGGAATAACATACGGTCCAACCGCTGCCGGAGTCAAATCAATCGCAAAAATTCCTGCTTCTTTCAACAAAGGAGCATGTTTGTGATGGGCGCTTGCGCCCGTGGCGTCAAAAACAATATCCAACTCAGGAAACGCCAATACTCCGTCAATTCCTTTATCCGTTGTTGCTATGCCAAAGTCCGCAGCCATTTGCAGGCCTTGCGAGCCCGCTATGATACCGGCCATGAGACTCAATTCCAACACGTTGCTCCGTCGAATCTTCATCATCAAATCAATCCCGATATTACCCGGACCAATGATCGCTGCTTTCAATTTTTTTTGTGCCAAGTTCAGTCATCCTTTCAAATTTCGTAAATTTACCAACCATGTCTCACAGCAAGCTGTACTACTGCAAAAGCCGCTTGCCGCACCTCAATTCATCAATGGATGAACAAAAAACAACGCACTTATGTACGTCATCGTCAAATCTCGTTCATATTTTTTCTGCGCACCACTCCTTTGTTTTTTTGCAAAACCAAAAATTCACCCATTTTTCACCGGTCGTAGTACGACATTATCAAACGCTGTTCACGTTTTCTTATACTCTTACTTTATCTTGAAACCCCTGTCATTGTCAATAAAATATCGACTGATGATTAAAATTATTTCGCGAAACTCGTTTTCCGCTTATAGCCAAGCCGCACCGAAATTTGCTCGGCTGCTTTTACTACATCCTGGGTAATTTGTTCGATATTACGAAAACGGTTTGCCGGACCGGAAAGACTAATCGCAGCGATCACCGTTCCTTGGCTATCCCATATTGGCGCAGCAACACACTGTAAATCCGGTTCAATCTCTTCCATGTCAAAGGCATACCCCATTTCCCGTATCCGCTGGATTTGCTGCAATAAGGTTGGGACATCAGCCACCGTATTCTTGGTAAACTTCTGAAACTGCTTATTCTTATACATCTCTTGTATCTTGCTCTCGTTTAAACCGGATAACAAAACCTTACCGACCCCTGTACAATACGCAGGATTGCGGCCGCCAATCCGAGAGCGGATTCCTATAGAGCGTGATCCGTCCACCTTATCAATATAGACAACTTCATCACCGGAAAGGACCGCAAGATGAGCCGTTTCTTGATACACCGAAGATAATTCCCGCAAATCCGGCATAGCAATTTCCCGGACATCAAGGTTAGAAGCATATGCCTGGCCTAATTCAAACGTTTTCAGGCCTAATGCATATTTCCCGGTAATAGGGTCCTGCTGCATATAACCATACTTTTCCAAGGTTGCAATCAGGCCATGCGTCGTGCTTTTGCTCAAACCCATTTTTTGGCTTATCTCGGTTAAGCTAATCAAATTGTCATTTTCGGCGACACATTCCAATATTTTCAAAGCCCGAAATACGGATTGGATATGCCGTTCACCGTCATGCTTGTCTGCCATAAATCCATTTGCTCCTCTTGTTCGATATTATAAAACTCGGTTCTGTTGCTTTTCTATACATAATTTATCATTTCCCGGTACTGCGACAGCCGGAATCTTCGTCAAGAAACCGGCCGCTCCACGTTCAATGGTAGCATAGTTTTTCAACCATCGCAACGATTACTTCACGAATAGCAGTGCGACGTTACCCCAGCATTACTTTTGCAGTGGCCGCAATTTCCTGGCAGCGAGCCGTTACCTCCTGTATGGTTGCAGAAATTTCCATTGTTTTTTCATTAACCACTTGCACTTGTTTCTCAAGGTCATCCGCAATATTCAATACTTCTGTATTGCGCGCCCGTATATCCTGTTCACTCGCCATGGTTGAACTGACAACATTTTTCGATTGCTCGGCCAATTTTCTGACTTCCTCTGCAACCACAGCAAACCCTTTTCCATGTTCCCCTGCTCTTGCCGCCTCTATTGAAGCGTTCAGAGCCAGTAAATTGGTTTGACCGGAAATATGAACAATTTCACCGGAAGCATTGGCAAAATCATTCAGTTTGCGTTCCACATCATGAACCGCCTGCCGCAATATCATTGCATTTTGTTGTATTTCTTGTATTTGCCGACTTATTTTTTCGATTGCATCGGCATCATTTCCGCTGCCAGCCGCCACTTCGTCAATCGCCTGCGTAATTTGGGCAACTGTCGTAATCACACGGTTTCTGCTTTCTTCTTTTTCTTGGTTCAAGCGCTGAATATCCTCGAACATTCGCTGCAAATCGCCAAATTCTTGGATCTTTTCCTCCACCTTAGCACGTTCTCTCTGTACCAAGGATCGTTCATAATTGATACAATTCTCCAAAATATTATCTCCGTTTAACATCGCCCGTACAAAGCGTTTGCAGCTTCCATAGCCACAAGCATAACAATTTATGTTGCGTTCTACGCTTGTATTTTTATTCATATCGTTAAAAAGCCGATTATATTCCGGTTCCGTAAAATCTTTCGTATCAACCAGAACCGACTTGTCCTTATAGGTTCTAATAAAATCCTGCAAATCAAGTTCTTTATCGAATTGCTCGAACAATGTGTATACTGTTTTGAATAATTTCCTTTTGTTTCTTTGCGTTAATTTTTCGTCCTTATAATTGTTCATTGCAAAATCAATGTCATCGACATAAATGTCCTTACAAGTGCCTGTTCCCAAGTTGCATCCGTTGACACAATTCAATATATCCACCAACAAGGGAAGTTTTTTATGGTTTTTAACCCGTTCGGCATACTCGGAAAGATAATCATACGCATGCATACCTTCTATTTGGCGCACCCATGCCTTGCCACCGGTGTGAAATTCAACATTTTCCTTCAAGCCGCCGGGACGGCTGAACGTCAAACCCAAACCACAGCCAATATCGTCAAAATCCGCTTCCGGGAAAGAATTAACATTGTTTCCCGTCTTTTTCAAGTATTCCGCTAATTTTTTATAAGTAACATTATAATCAACATATGGCGCCGTATCGGCAAATTCCTCCACTTTCCCCAGGCACGGCGAAAGAAATGCCAGTTTATCCCCAATCCCTTTATACTTCTTCATATAGATTGCTGTGCACAGAGACGGACTGTGAATAGGGGCCAAATAAGGAAGTAATTCCGGTTTGTATTTTTCAATATACGAAACAATGGCCGGACACGGCTGGGCAATAATCGATCCCAGATGTTTTTCCGTTATCGCTTTTAGGTAAGCCCAGGTCGTAATGTCAGCGCCAAACGAAACATCGTAAATTACCCGAACTCCTTTTGACTCCAAAAAGCCGAATAACTTTTTATAATTGGGGAAATTATACCGGATAGCAGGAGCAGCAATAATAGAAATGGATGTTCCTTTTTCCAAATCGGCAAAGAAACGTTCTGTATCATCGTCAAAAGTTCTTGCTTCATGATCACATACCTCAACACAGTGTCCACACAATATACAGCGATTTGAATTGATTTTCACTTTATTTACCCCATCTACCAGGTAAGCTACATTCGCATCATCTGCCGGACATTTGGCAATACACTTATTACATCCTACGCATTTTTGTTCCTCGAGATGAATGATATTGTTCACCATAATCCTATCCTTTCATGTTCGCATTTTATATCATAGGATTTTTCGTACAAACTAGTAAAAATACGTCGTAATGGTCAGTCAACTCTTAATGCGATTGTAACTTTGAAAAAACATGCGGTGTCATACAAATTTCATATGGTTTTTTATTAAACGACCTCGGCAATCCGCTCAATTTCCATTGCCAACGCCGACAGCTGCTGCATGGATGATGATATTTCCTGAGTTGTCGCCGCCTGGCGTTCTGACAAAAGGGCTGTCTCCGTTATCGTTTTCACCATCTCTGCATTTTCGGCTTGAATATTTTGGAGAAGTTTCTTGATATCTTTGACTGCTTGTTCACTGTTAATAGCCATTTTCCGGATCTCATCCGCTACAACAGCAAAACCGCGGCCCTGCTCTCCCGCCCTTGCTGCCTCGATCGCCGCATTTAAGCCTAGTAAATTGGAATTCGCTGCCACATCACTGACAAATTGCAGAATATCATCCGTTTTTTTGACTTCATCTACCACCCGTTCACTACTGTGCCGGGTATTTTCCACTTCTTTGGCCAGTTGTGAAGAATGCGCAGCAATCTCTTCCATAGCAGCGGTTATTTGCTCCGCGGCGGCAGCAATATTCTCGGCGGCGCCATGAAGTTTTTCCTGGGTTTCAAAGCTCATCCCCGATGTAATCACGCCGACAAATTGGCTTCCGTCAAAAACCGGCGTACAGACGACCTTTACAACCACGCCATACATCTCCTTCGGCAGAGTTCTGCGAACCTCTTGCCGGGTACGAACGCACTCTGCATTAGCCCCCTTAGAAGAACCCCGGTCGCCCGCTTTCAAATGCATTTTAAATGTTTTGGCCTCTAAAAAAAGCAGGATAGTGCCTTCATGATCAGAAATCGCAATGTAATTATCCAGCGGATTTTGTTTTTGGAAAAGCGGTGCAGCTTCAATAACAGATGTTAGTATACTCATTTCTTAATCTCTCCTGACTTTTGCTAATAACAAGATTGTCAGATTGATCGCATCATTCTGACTTTTCGCCGTGTGTTCAACCGCCTCACACAGCTTTCATTTAATCACATTTCCCATCGGTTTACAACTCAATTTTTGTATTACACAAAACAGAACCGAAAGTTTCCGACTAAACTTTTGGTTCTGTTTTGCAAAATAGTATATTTTTCATTCTATCCGGGAAACCAACAAAATTTCGCTGCCGTCCCGGCTGTAACAAATACGATCTGTGAGTTGCTTCATCAATAATATGCCCCGTCCGCCCTCGGTCTTCATCGTCTGTAATAGGTCTTCAGGGGATTGCGCATCATATTGGCACAAAAGACGGCCTGCCTGCGAACCTTCTTTACTGTCTTTGATTCTCAGAACAATTCGCCGTCCTTTTACACGGCGAAGGCGGATATAGCCTTGCCCGGAACCATGCAACAATACATTGTTAATCGCTTCATTCGCAACGATTTCAAGACGTCCGGCTTGTTTCGGAGCCCACAGCTCCAAAATTTGGCGAATTCGTTTGTGCAAACTACTCACATCAGAAATACCATTGAAATGAAACTGGTAATGGTCCCTCAATCCACGAATTTTAATACAAATTGCCGAACAATCATCCATCGTTTCTCGTTTCGTCAGCTCGGTCAAAAATTGTGTCGATGCTTCGAAAGCCGATAAATAACGCATCTTGGATTTTGGAAACCAATCGCTAAAGCCATCCGTTAAAAAATAAAAACAATCGCCCGGCACTAACGGAAGCTTCACGATATCAAATTCCGCAGAATGGAATACGCCCATAAAACTGCCTTTACGCTTGATCCAGCCCTGTTTCTGCGTACACGATGCCAAAAACCAGTTGATGCCGCAAAAAGCACACGTCAACATACCAGCAGCGAAATCAAAATGGTAAAAAATCAACGCAGCAAAGGTTCCCTCTTTAAAATGGCTGATCATTTCCTCGTTGATCTTTTTCAATTGTTGTTCCGTCGGCGCCTGGCCTTCCAGCATCTGATTTTTTAAAAAAACGTTGATTGCCGCTGTTTCCAACGCCGTTGCCAAACCATGGCCGGCAACGTCCACCAAATATCCAGTTAATTGGGATCCGTCTTTTGACAAACTATAATCAAAAAAATCACCGCTGACAACCCGCAAAGGGTGATAAATATTTTTCACTTCCACAAATTCATTGCTGATATCCGGCGGCAGCATCTGCCGTTGAAAACTTCCGGCTAAATACACGTCTTCATTGATTTTTTGCTGCAGCTTCCGTTCTTCGCTGATATCATGCAAGGTAATCAGTTCCAGAATCCTTCCCTGGTACGCAATAACGGTCGCTACCCGTTCCGTTTCAAAAAAGGTCCCCCCCTTGCAACGAACCTTCCGCAGGGCCGGAGGAACGTATTGCCGTTGCAGCAATTCTTCCTGGCAAAGATTTAACTCATCTCCATCAGCCAAAAGTATGTAACCCAAATCCAAGCCAATTAGCTCTTCCGCATTATAACCCGTCATTTGGCAAAGACGTTGATTGACCTCGACAATCGTATGCGAAGCCGGCTCAACAAGAATGATTGCATCGAAAGACTGCTGTACCAAAGCCTCGTAGCGGCCCCAGATCCGTTCTTTTTCCGCCGCGAGCAATTTGTGTTTTGTAATATTTTCAAAACATATGACAAAATAATTTTTTTCCGGGCTGTAAAGAGAAATGGAATACCACGATTTTTTGCGGGTAAAATATTGTTCAAACACAAACGCCATGCCATCGGTCGCAATCCGGCGGATCATATCATGCCAATCTTGCCGTTCCGCTTGAATCTCCGCAAATATTTCCTTTACTTTTTGTTTATTATCCACCGATTGCCGGACCATAAACGTTGAACGGAACGCTTTATTCACCGCGACTACTTCATAATCATCCAGTTGTCCCGGTTCCCCCGGCAACAACTTGCAGTAAAGACCGGCACGGATCATATTGTCGAACAAATTTTGCATCTTTCCTTCGTCGGCTAAATATGCCGTCTGTACCTCTCGCCGGATTGGAGCGTGATCGAACCCGATCGCCACAATTTGCGAAGCGATGCCCTGCTCATCGTGTACCAGCCGAGTATGCCATTCTATCCAGGTATGTTCACCATTTCCCTTGCCAATCTCACAAATACAAATCGCCGGAATTCCCTTGGCAGCTGCAATGGCAGAAAGATAATTACTTTGTACAACACCGCCATCCAAGCATACGTCAGAAAAAATTGTATCTAAGAAAAATTCTCCTACCAAGTCTTGTTCCGTTTTTCCTAAAAAACGCAAACCCCAGTCATTCATAAATAAAAGGCGTCCGGCTAAATCGATTTGAACAATAATTGCATTCGCATTTTGCACAAGATGTTGAAAATAATCTTCGTTTTTATCTACTTCACTCCGCTGTCGTATCGGCCATATATTCCTATCTTGCTTCTTTCGGTTCTCTAAATTAATTGGAATGACCCCTTTCATATCGTCGTCAACAATTGTAAAAAGAACTGAACCATCTGTGGATCGAACTGACTGCCAGAATATTTTTTCAGTTCTTCAACCGCTATTTCCTGACTCAACGCTTTTCGATAAGGCCGGTCGCTCGTCATCGCATCATAGGCATCAGCAATTAATAAGATTCGACACTCTAATGGAATTTCTTCCCCGCTGAGGCCAAGCGGATAACCCTTCCCATCCCAGCGTTCATGATGTTTTAATACCCATTCCGAAATAGAAGCAAATTCCCGGATCGATTGCGCTATATGGTAGCCAATTTCCGAGTGCCGTTGCATAATTTCTTCCTCTTCTTCGGCAAGCGGCCCAGGTTTGAATAAAATATTGTCAGGGATCCCAATCTTGCCCACATCATGAAACTGCGCCAATAAACGCAAGTCATTCAACCGTGCTTCCGAAAATTCAAGCAATTTCCCCAAGCGGACGACCAATTTCTGCAGGCGGTCCGCATGACCTTCCGTAATAAAATCCCGGGCTTTTAACATTTCATCCACTGTTTTTACAATTGCATTCCGCGAACTCTGCGAATGAAGCATCTTGTCCCGATACATCGCATTGTCCGCTTCCTTAAACAGCTTGTTAAAATTGATTTTTGCCAAATCGCCGATGGCCCGCCCAATAGCAATATTCAGCGGGATCAGCTCATGAACCCCGTTATGCTGCCTCATCAACTCATGAATCGAATTCACAATGGCATCCAGTGTTTCCATTGTTGCGCCGGGAACAATGGCGGCAAATTCATCGCCGCCGATACGGGCCAGTGATCCGCGCTCTCCGACTGCCTCTTTTAGTAAATCCGCAGCACATTTCAATCTCCGGTCGCCGGCATCATGCCCCATGGCATCATTGACCAGTTTCAATCCATCAATGTCAAAAGTGATCAGTCCAACAATTTTCTCTTCCTGCGGATGCTCCAGCGCGGAGTTGGAAATTCCGCCAAACGTTTCGAAATAATTGCGATTATACAGACCGGTCAGCATATCATGATACCCTAAATAGCGCAAATGTTCCGCAACCCGTTCCCGTTCCGTAATATCGCGGCTCACTCCGACAATGCCGATTATAGCCCCTCTTGCATCATAAACCGGTGATTTACAGGTTTCAAAAAACAAGATCCCATAACTATCGGAATTAAATTGCGTTGAAAAAACCATGGTTCGCCGCGACTCCAAAACAAACCGGTCATCTTGCGTTAATTTCTCCGCAATGTCCGGGGCAAAGAGATCATATACCGTCTTGCCGATCATATCATCCACAGGAACCTTCAATTTATCGGCAAAAGACTCACTAACCGTAACATAGCGTCCATCCAGATCCTTTACGCAAATAAGATCTGATACATGATCGAGTATGGAGGCGGTCACCTGAAAATTTAAAATTTCCGCAATCAGTTGTTCCCTATTTTTCTTTTTTTCTTTCATCTGCACTCCATCATTCATTCGCCATACATTAGCCGGCATTTCTTTCAATATCAAACACTTTGTCTAACCGGGTCAATTCAAACAATTCACGGACAATTCCCTTAAGACCCCGGATCGTAACATTACCGCCGCGGGGACGGACCCTTTTCTGCACCGTGATCAGTACCCCCAGCCCAGAACTATCAATGTATTCCAATTTATGCATATCAAAGACAAAATTAATCTTTCCTTGTTCGATATACTTCAGACAGTCTTCCCGTAATTTCGCTACCGATTCCACGTACAGATTTCCTGTCAAAGCAACCGTCACTACACCACCAGACTCGTTAATCCCATACTCCATAGTCATCATCTCCAGCTTCATTTTCAACGCTTTTACTATAACAATGCAACCTATTGGTTCCAGGAAATACCCTTTAAATTGCCTTTGATTATTTTTGACAGAAACCGTTTTTCTCCTGCTGCCGGATATTTATTCTCTACTCACGGATAACAAATTTTCCAGTGCTTTGCCGCAACTCGTGCGCCATAGCCATCATTTCTTCCGCACTGCCGGCTATCGTTTCCATGGCAGCCGTAGTTTCCTGAATGGCTGCCGACACTTCTTCCGTATGGGCTGCCGTAGTTTCAATGCCGGTTGCCACCGTATTGATCATTTTTACAATCCGGTCGGAACTCGCCACCTCATCATCGGTCACCTTGACGATCTCTTGGGTATTTTCCGCAGTTCTTGTAATGCTGTCTAATATTTTTTCCAAAGCCTGCGCAACCTGGTTCACTGCTTGTACACCATATTCGACCTGTTCCCGGCTTTGCGCGGTTGCCTCTACACTCGCTTTCGTTCCCTGCGCAACTTTCGATATCAGGGCGGCAACTTCCGTTGCGCCTTGACTGGATTGTTCCGCTAATTTTCTAACTTCCTCCGCCACAACCGCAAAACCGCGGCCCGCTTCGCCGGCCCGGGCTGCCTCAATAGCTGCGTTCAACGCCAACAAATTCGTTTGATCGGCAATTTGCGTAATCGTATCGGTGATAATGCCAATTTGGTCGGAATACGTACTCAGCGTTGTAATCAATTCTTCTGTTTCGACGGTTTTTGCTCTTATCATATCCATGCATTGCATAGCTTCCGTTACCGTCACTTTACCGCCATTAGCCGCTTCCTGCATTAACGCAGAATCTGCGCCGGCTTCATTGGCACAAGATTTAGCAATCTGGATCAATGAAGACATCTCCAACAATACCTTGGATACATCAATAACTGATAAATTGCCTGTTTCCGCTTCCTGGGCCACAGTCTGAATATTCTTCGCGATCTCCGCCACGGTCGCAGTCACCTCTTCGCTGGATGCAGCCAATTGGTCGGATGAATCGGATAAGACTTCCGAAATCTGACGGGTCTTTCCTACCATCATCCGCTGATGTTCAAGCATTTGGTTAAACGATTCCACTAATTCACCGACTTCATCATTGGATAGGACATGTCCATGGACAGTAAAGTCACCCTCTCCCGCCCGTCCCATCAACACATTCAGCTCATGAATCGGCCGCGTAATCAAGCGGATCAAATAGAGTCCGCAAACAATTGCTAAAATCGCGCCGATAACGGATGTACTCAGCAGCAGGTTTTGCGCCATGTTGTGCGCAGCCTTTCCTTCTTCTACGTTTTTAAGCGATCCGGCTTTCACATCATCGACCAGTTCGTCCAAAATCGGCTGGATTCGAAGATATGTCTGATTGGATTTATCGGCAGCATTGAGAGCTTCGGCATCAATGGCGGCAATCTGTGGGTCGTCCAATCCAACGCCGGTTTGCAGCAGTTTATCTTTTTCTTTCATTAAAGTAATTACCCGTTCATGGTCTGCCTGCCATTGTGGCCACTCACTCTTTACTTGTTCCCACAAGGCGAGTTCCTGTGTTTGTTTGGGAATAGCTTCATATATTTTCCATTCCTCGTCTACTTTAGTCCGTTGCGCCTCTATAAACTGGTATTGCCCAGACCGAAACGTTTTATCGAGCATCCGTTTATTAATCAACGCCCGTTCAGCCGACAGCATTCCGCGCTGTGCATCGCTGATGGTCAAAATAGCTTTCAAGCCGGGCAACGTTTTCCCGGCTAATTGTTCGGTTGTATTTTCCATTTTGGCCATCCCGTAATACCCAACTCCGGCCATGCAAACTAATAATAAAATCGTCAGTGCAAAGAACGCTCCAAGTTTCTTTGCCAACTTCATATTGTGAAACATGTCTGTCACCCTTTCCTCACTGGTTTGTATATCTCTAATTAAAAAATTAGAAAACCCGGCTTACGCCGGGTTCATTAACAGTCTCCAAAACTCCATTGTTAACATTGGGGTTGTTAAGGCTGAAAACTTGAATGAAACTAGCTTTAAATTTCAAATGAGACTGTAACTCTTTCAAAATCCAAGCCATGTACATTAGCAACGGCGGAGGTCACCAGTCTTACAGCAAAACTTTCAAAGGAAAATCAAATTTTAACATCTTTAATCAGTATCTTATATTTGACACTCTGTTTTTTTCTCCTGCCACTCTTTATCTTATTAAATTAATGTTGTACTATTACGAATATTGTCACGTTTTCTTGTCGCTATTATATTACAATCGAAAAAAACTGACACCATTCGAAAATGATGCCAGTTTGCATTTGCACTCGTCTGTTTTGTACTTCTTTCAACCGCCTGCCCGCACCAGGCAGTTTGCAACGCCCTTATTTCCCAAGGACGTTTTTTACATGATCCTATCCGTACAGGAATTAGAATTTATACGTTACAGTTGCCCGCAGAGAAGAATACTTACTGCCGTCATCCACATGTTTCATGTCTTTGTAGAATAAGGTGCCGGTACAATCTTTGGAGATTTTATGGCTGACACCATAGTACATCCCTTTGCCATTGCTGTCATAGGTAGTAAAACCAGCCATACTTGCCGTAGCTCCCACTTTACTGTAGATGATATGTCCCGAATTTTTGTCATCAAAATTGTAATTAGCACTTACTGCGTACGCAGTATTGTTACCGGTATCGTCAGATCCGCCATATTCACCGCCAAAAGTGGCTTTGCCGGCTGTATACGCAGTATTTACCGCCCAGAAATTTGTAATATTAGCGCCATTCAATTGTGAAAGCGTTCCACCAATTTTCCAATCTTTAGATGGATTGTATGATGCATCCACAGCATACGCATAAATATTCGGGTCATAGTGGCCCCAAACCCGGGTGGCTACGAAAGTAAGGTTTGTCGCACCAGATTTGCCCCAGGCAATAAGTCCATCCAACGCTGCCGTATCGGATCCCATATACGGCGTGGAATCATACAATAAGCCTTGTCCCAGCATTCCATCCTGACGACCAATTTTATACGTAAAATCTTTTCCTTTAATAATGATGCCAAAACGGTCCAGAGCAACCGCGCTACTATTATTATAGTACGCCGGAGCATAGTCCCAACCGAATTTGTCGCCGCTAAGTCCTTCCGCCGCGAACCGGGCATACAAATCAACATTTTTCGACAATTCACTGTTGGCGTTCAAACGGAAGAAAATTCTGCCGCCGTTCGTATCAGCAGCACCGGCCGCAGTGTCCCACCGGTATTGTGTAACCACACTGCCATCAAA
>Ga0316604_10001745_pt1 | contig 18242 bp, 9 predicted proteins | sample OWC_soil_day20_C_FD_207650 | JGI IMG/M metagenome (GOLD analysis project Ga0316604, IMG submission 207650) | Wetland soil microbial communities from Old Woman Creek delta, Ohio, United States - OWC_soil_day20_CT | ecosystem: Environmental > Terrestrial > Soil > Wetlands | place: USA: Ohio... | reverse complement strand
GTCTTGTTCTGTTTCGACCAGTCGCGGATCAGCACGCCGCCACTCAGTATCCGGCTCAAATCCAGCGCCACTTCCGGCGCGCGCTGCATGTCGGCCAGCCGCAACCGCAATCCGCCCGGCGCACCCAGCCGGAACAGCCGCTGCGCGTCTTCCAGATGAATGAACGCCATTGATGAATCGAACTCGAAATGCCCGGCCTCGAACACGCCGACCACGGTGAACTGTTTCAGCCGCGGCACCACGCCCGCCGGCGTGACCTGACCCTGGGGCGAAATTACCGTCACCTGATCGCCCAGATGCACACGCAGCAGACGCGCCATTTCCTTGCCGATCACGATGTTGAATTCCCCCGGCTTGAGGTCATCGAAGCTGCCCCACTTCACCTGTTTGGCCACATCGGACACCTTCGGCTCTTCCTGCGGCAGCACGCCGCGGATCACAGCTCCGCGCAAGCCTTCTTCACGCGCGACCATCACCTGTCCGATGGCAAACGGCGCCGCCCCCTTTACTTCCTTCAGCTGCAACGCTTCGCGCGCTGTTTGCTGCCAGTCGGGCATCTCGCCAGTAGCATCGAATACCTCGACATGCGCCAGCACCGACAACATCCGGTCGCGCACTTCCTTCTGGAAACCGTTCATCACCGACAGCACCACGATCAGCGCCGCCACGCCGAGCGCAATGCCGGCCATGGAAATCAGTGAAATAAATGAAATGAAACTATTGCGGCCGCTGCGGCGGCCAGAGCGCGTGTAGCGCAATCCGACTTGCCACTCGAACGGCAGATTGTTAAATATCTTCAAGCTATGACTCCTGAAAGAAGGACAGTTTGCCATACAATAAAGTATGCGTCACATCGAAATCATCGTTCCCTTTGCCTTCCTGCCCGCCAGCATGGCTTCCACGCTGCTGCGCGATTTGCATGCGCCAGCGCTGGCAACGCTGATCTCGCGCGCGAAAATGCCGCCGCGCATGCCTGAATTCGAGCCATTGGCGCGCGTGCTGCCGCATGGCGCCTGGCTGGCCTGGCAGTTCGGATTGACCGCCGCAATCGAATCCGGCAACAGCCCGCCCATTGCCACGGCGGCGATGCAGATGCTCGGCATAACGCCTGGCACTGGCGTCTGGTTCATCCTGAATCCGGCGCATATCCATCTCGGCCTCGATCATGCGGCTTTGTCTGACCTGCGGCAACTGTCGCTGTCGAATGCCGAATCACGGGCGCTGTTCGATGCCGCCAAGCCGTATTTCGACCAAGCCGGCAAAACCCTGCTGTATGGAGATGCCGGCACCTGGTTCGTACGCGCTGATAACTGGCAGACGCTGCGCACCTCGACCCCGGACGCGGCCTGCGGCCACAACCTGCTGCCGTGGATGCCGGAAGGCGAACATGAACTCGAATGGCGCCAGCTGCACAATGCGGTGCAAATGGCATGGCATAAGCATCCGGTCAATGCCGCGCGCGAGCAGCGCGGCGCGGAAACCGTCAATGCGCTGTGGCTGTGGGGTGCCGCCTCTGGCTCACTGCCTTCATTGCCGGCGATCGTGCCTTATACCGCCACCTATTGCCTGTCCGGCTGGATGAGCGCTTTCGGCCCGTTCTCGCCCGACAACCAACAAACCTGTTCTGCCCTCGAATTGACGAGAAACCCGCCTGAACACGGCCTGCTGCTGCTCGATAGCCTGCTCCCGCCGGCGCTGAGCAACGACTGGCAGCAATGGATCACCACCTTTAACCTGCTTGAAAATAACTGGTTCGCGCCGCTGCTTGAAGCGCTGCAGGAACATACCATCGATCGCCTCACTTTGCATCTTAGCAACGATACATCATTGATAACTTTCATCAACGACCGACAAACCTTGCACAAATTCTGGATAAGGAAATCGCTAGCGCGATTGCAATCATGATCCGCATCATCCCCCGCCATTACAACTTTCGCGACGCCGAGATGCTGCGCCAGTCTGGCGTGCATCCGGTGCTAGCGCGCATATTTGCTGCCCGCGGCTTAAGCAAGGCAAATGAACTGTCGGTTGAACTGGGCGCACTGGCCAGCCCCGGCGGCATGATGCAGCTTGATGCTGCCGCCCGTTTTGTGGCCGATGCAATCGCGGCCGGCAAAAAAATGGTCATCGTCGCCGATTACGACTGCGATGGCGCCACCGCCTGCGCAGTCGGCATCCGCGGGCTGCGCGCACTGGGCGCCCGCGTTGACTACATCGTGCCCAACCGCTTCGAATACGGTTATGGCCTGACACCGGAAATCGTCGCGCTGGCCGCCAACAGCCATGCGCCAGACATCATCATTACGGTCGATAACGGCATCGCTAGCATCGATGGCGTCGAGGAAGCGAAGCGGCGTGGCATTGATGTCGTCATCACCGACCATCACCTACCCGGCGATGCCCTGCCAGATGCCAGCGTGATCGTCAACCCGAACCAGCCCGGTTGCGGCTTCCCCAGCAAGCATCTGGCCGGTGTCGGCGTGATGTTTTACCTGCTGCTGGCGCTGCGCGCCGAAATGCGTACACGCGGCCAATTCGATGCCGCCACGCAGCCGCGACTGGATGCGCTGCTGGATCTGGTGGCACTTGGCACGGTGGCGGACGTCGTCCGGCTCGATGCGAACAACCGCATTCTGGTGGCGCAGGGGTTGAAGCGAATCCGCAGCGGTCGGATGCAGCCAGGCGTTGCCGCACTGTTTCGGGCTGCCGGCCGCGATGCGCGCCGCGCTTCGCCGTTCGACCTCGGCTTCGCACTAGGTCCACGCCTGAATGCGGCCGGACGGATGGCCGACATGTCGCTCGGTATCGAATGCCTGCTGACTAATGATGAAGGCATTGCATGGGATATTGCCCGCCAGTTATCCGAAATCAATCTGGAACGGCGCGAAAAGGAAGCCGAAATGCAGGACAGCGCCCGCGCGCTGCTGGAAAACGTCAATCCGCAGGACAAGACAACGCTGTGCGTTTATGCCGACGACTGGCATCAGGGCGTGGTCGGACTGGTTGCCTCGCGCTTGAAGGATCGCTTTTACCGCCCCACCATCACCTTTGCGCCAGCCGGTGATGGCTTGATCAGGGGGTCCGGCCGCTCGATCCCAGGCTTTCATCTGCGCGATGCGCTCGATCTGGTGTCCAAGCGCGCTCCTGGCCTGATAGAAAAGTTCGGCGGTCATGCGATGGCTGCCGGCCTGACGATTCAGGCTAAGGCGCTCGAACCCTTTTCAAATGCGTTCGAAGCCGTCGGTCGCGAGTGGCTTGACGCGACACAACTTGAACAAATCATCGAAACTGATGGCCCGCTGGAACAGGCTTACTATGCGCTCGAGTTCATCGAACTTCTGGAAGGACACGTCTGGGGACAGGGTTTTGCGCCGCCAATATTCAGCGACGAATTCAAGGTGATCAACCAGCGCGTGTTAAAAGGCCGGCATTTGAAGCTGCTACTGGAAAAGGAAGGATGCCAGCACGATGCCATCTGGTTCGGACACGCCGAAGCGCTGCCTGAGCGCGCCACTGTCGCCTTCAGGCTGGATGCGAATGAATTCAACGGCACCACGCGCGTGCAATTGATAGTCGAACACGCTGAGTCAGCATAGCAAATGCGGCAAGGCAGAACAGGCGGAATCGTCAGGGATTAGCTGCCGTTTGCTTGTGGGGTAAACTTATGATGGAAGTTTATTGAGAGGGGAACTGCGGGAGGGAAGGTCGGGAGATCGCATGAAATGCAATCCCCCATTCAGCCTATGATTATCGTCAAACCATTGCAACGAGGCCGGTGGTGATGACAGCACCGACAACAACGATAATGATAGACCTTACCAGATATTGACCCATGATACTTCTTCCTTAAAGTAAATAAAACATCTCTCCTGTGAAACAATGCAATTGCCCCATACAGAACATATTGCATCTGCTATTTTACTCTTTTGTCTCACAATTGTGCGCATTTACTATCATAAAATGGTAAAGAATTTGTCTTATTAGCACTTTATCACGCATATATGACAATCAACTCGGTATATTTGAAACATTCATAACGGCGAGCTTGCCTGCGCACAAGGAAAAAACTGCATAAATCGGCTATAGTCAAACCAGCCATTCCAACATCAAACAACATGAATACCCTGAAATTCGACGCTGTCGTCATCGGCAGCGGACTCGCCGGCTTTTCAACGGCACTCCATCTCGCAAAAACCCGGAAAGTTGCCATCATTGCCAAGCGCGAGCTTGAAAGCGGCGCCAGCAACTGGGCGCAAGGCGGCATCGCTGCCGTGCTTGATCCGTCAGACAGTGTCGAACAGCATTTGTCCGATACCCTTATCGCCGGTGCCGGCCTGTGCGACGAAGCTGCAGCGCGTTTCATCATCGAACATGGTGGAGTCGCTATCAAGTGGCTGATCGACATGGGTGTGCCATTTACCCGCGACGAAAGCACCGATACCGGCTATCACCTCACGCGTGAAGGCGGACACAGCCAGCGCCGCATCATCCACGCAACCGATGCCACTGGCCATGCAGTGCAGGCGACGCTGATGGAAAAAATCCGTGCCAATCCGAATATCAGTGTATTCGAAAATCATTTTGCGATTGACCTGATCACCTCCGACAAGCTGGGCATCAAGACGCCGTCTCCACAATGCTACGGCTTGTATGTGCTGGATGAGAAAACCCGTACTGTCAGCACCTTCGCCACCCGCCATACAATCCTGGCGACAGGCGGAGCCAGCAAGGTCTATCTGTACACCACCAATCCAGACACAGCCACTGGCGACGGCATCGCGATGGCCTGGCGCGCCGGTTGCCGCGTGTCGAACATGGAGTTTTTCCAGTTCCACCCGACCTGCCTGTACCATCCGTACGCGAAATCATTCCTGATTTCCGAAGCCGTGCGCGGCGAAGGCGGTATCCTGCGCCTGCCTCCAGAAGCAGGCGACGCCAGCGGCTTGCGCTTCATGCCAGATCACGACCAGCGGGCCGAACTTGCGCCACGCGACGTGGTGGTGCGCGCAATCGACTTCGAAATGAAAAAGCGTGGACTGGATTACGTCCACCTCGACATCACCCACAAATCGCCGGATTTCGTCAAATCGCACTTCCCGACGATTTATGCTACCTGCCTCGAATTCGGCATCGACATCACGAAAGAACCAATTCCGATCGTGCCAGCAGCGCATTACACCTGCGGCGGCGTGGTCACTGACACGCGCGGCCGTACCGATGTGCAAGGGCTTTATGCCGTAGGCGAAGTTGCCTGCACTGGCTTTCACGGCGCCAACCGCCTGGCCAGCAATTCACTGCTTGAATGCCTGGTAATGGGCCGCGCGGCCGCGCTCGACATCGAACAGCAACCCCTGCATACCGTGCCAGCACTGCCGGCATGGGATGAAAGCCGCGTTACCGATGCGTTCGAGGAAGTGGTGATCTCGCACAACTGGGATGAATTGCGCCGCTTCATGTGGAATTACGTCGGCATTGTGCGTACCACGCAGCGGCTGGAACGCGTGCAGCGCCGCATCCGGCTGCTGCACGAGGAAATTGACGAGTACTATGCGAACTACCGCATCACCAGCGACCTGCTCGAATTGCGCAATCTGGTCGAAGTCGCTTCGCTGATTGTCAGAAGCGCAATGCTGCGCAATGAAAGCCGCGGCCTGCACTTCAGCCACGATTATCCGGAGCAGTTACCCAAGGCACTGCCCAGCGTTCTCACGCCGCTGCGTCGCCAATGAGGCTACCGGCTACGCCATGCGCAAAATGAGCACATCATTTTCCGCGCATGGCGCAGAATTTGAGCCAGACATCACGCATAATGACGGCAGAATAGACAAACCGCCGGCGCAATGCTGACTCTCACCTTTTCGAACCGATTCGAACCTCTGCTCGACAACCTGCTGGCTCGGCTGGAACAGCCGCCGCCCTCGCCGTTCACGACCGAACAGATCATCGTGCCCTCCGCGGCGATACGGCGCAAGCTGGAACTGGCAATTGCCGACCGCTTCGGCATCTGCGCCAACACCGTTTTTTCCCCGCTGCGGGCATGGCTGACAGAACAAATGCTGCCCGGACAGCAGACATCAGCTTACGCGCCAGAAATCCTGGGCTGGCGGATTTTTCACATTCTCGGCGATGCCGCGTTCACCAGCAAGCATCCACGCCTGTCGGGCTGGCTCAACAGGGCCGACGCAGTGATGCGCCACGATCTGGCGAGCCAGATCGCCCGCCTTCTGGCGCAATATCAGGCTTACCGCCCGGAATGGATCGCGGCCTGGTCTGCAAGCGCGGCTGTTACGCTGCCCAATGCCAGCCCGGCAGCGATACAGGATCAGGCATGGCAGACAGACTTGTGGCAAAGAATCACAGCGGAAAATCCCGATGCAAACTACCTGAAGACGCCAGACGCATCGCAATCCGAACTGTATACCGGACAAACAGCGCATCTGTTCTGCCCGCCGGAAATCGCCCCGCTTTACATCGATATCCTGAGCCATTTCGCACAATCGATGGATCTGCACCTGTACCTGCTCAATCCCTGCCGCGAATACTGGTTTGACATCGTCGATCAACGCCACCTCGGTTATCTGAAAGCAAAAGGACTGGCCGACCATCATGAAACCGGCAATCGCCTGCTGGCGGCCTGGGGCAAGCAGGCGCGAGAAATGATCGATCTTCTGTTCGATCGTGCCGCGCCAGCCTGCGGCGAAGAAACCGTTTTCATTTCGAACTTCGAACAGGGAAAGCATACGCTACTGGCACAGTTGCAGGATGCAATCCTCAATCTGGCCGAATTGCCTTCCGCCGGCATCGAGCCGGATGAACACGACCGCAGCATTGAAGTCCATGTCTGCCATTCGCTGACGCGCGAACTGGAAGTGCTGCAGGATCGTCTGCTGTCGCTGTTTGCCGGAGACAGGACGCTGAAACCGGATGACGTGCTGGTCGTAATGCCAGATCTGGATCAGGCCGCGCCGATGATCGACGCGATATTCAGCACCTCCCTGGAAGCACGACGCATTCCCTACGCCATCGCCGGCCGCAAGAGCAGCCGCATCAACCCGGTGTCGGCCGCACTGCTCGACTTGCTGGCGCTCGCATCGTCACGCATCCCGGCCAGCGCAGCATTCAATCTGCTGCAACAGCCAATCGTGGCGCGCCGTTTCGAACTGCAGGATGCCGACCTTGATGCCATCCACCGCTGGATGGCTGAATCCGGCATCCGCTGGGGCCTGGACGCGACACACCGTCAGCAGCTAAGCCTGCCTGCCAAGAGCCACTACAGTTTCGACGATGGCCTGAACCGACTGTTCCTGGCATATGCGCTGCCGCCCGGCTGTGAAATGCCATTTGGCCTGCGCCTTCCGGCAGGCAACCCTGAGGGCTCAGCAGCCAGCGGGCTCGGCGGTTTGTGGCAATTCGTGCAGCAACTTGATCAACTGCAACGCGATCTGCGCCAGCCGAAAACGCCGGATGAATGGCGGCAGACGCTACATGCACTGGCAAGCGCCTTCCTGTCACCCGAGGGCAATGAACAGGATGACTGGCGCGATGCGCAACAGCGTATCGGCACACTGTGCGACAACATGCGCTCCGGTGGCAGCAACCATCCGGTTCCAACCGATGTGCTGCAAAGCGCGCTCGGAGCGGTGCTCGACGACAATGCGCATGCCGGTGTGCCAACTGGCATGGTCACTTTCGCATCGATGGGCAGCCTGCGCAACCTGCCGTATCGCGTTATCTGCGCCATCGGGCTGAATGACGGCAGCTTCCCGTCGTGGAAACGTCCGGCCGAATTCGATCTGATGGAGCAGCACCGCAAGCCTGGCGACCGCCAGCGCCGCCACGATGAACGCAACCTGTTTCTCGACCTGCTGCTGGCTGCGCGAGAACAGCTGCATCTAAGCTACACCGGCCGCAGCGTACGAGACAATTCACCGATGCCGCCATCGGTGCTGGTGGCCGACCTGCTCGACTGCCTGCACAGTGCGATTGCCACGCCTGAAGCGCGCCAAAGACTGACGGTCGAGCACCCACTGCAACCATTTTCGCTCGCCTCTTTCCAGCCCGGCGGCGATGCACGGCAACTCAGCAGCAATGCCGAATATTATGACGCGCTGATACAGAAACTGCGCCAGCCGCTGGCATCGGAAGAAGCGCAGCAAGCCATGCGCCAGACTGCATCCGATGAAGATGATGACGAAGGCAGCATCAATGCCAGCGCGCTGCCCTTCTTCTCCACTCCCTTACCCGCCCCGACTGATGAATGGCGCAAAGTTTCGCTCGACCAGCTGCTGCGCTTTTTCCGCAACCCATGCAGCTACCTGTTGCAGCAGCGCCTTGGCGTCGCGTTCCCTGAACAGCCTGATGACCTGGCCGATGACGAACCTTTCCTGCCGGAATGGGCGGAAAAGAATGCGCTGGCAGATCGCATGCTGCCGCTTTACCTCAGCGGCACCACCGATGAGGCGATCCGTGCCAGTGCCGCTGCCGGAACCGAATACCCGCCAGGAGAAATGGGGCAAGCGTTGCTGGAAAAAGAACTATCCGCGCTCGACAGCTTTGCTGCCGAATGGCAGCAAATCACCTCGGAACCGCCGCTACCGCCGCTCAACAAAACGCTGGAATTCATGCTCGAAGGCGAGCGCTGGCAATTGAGCGGCGCCTTCAGCGACTTGCGCCCGGCAGGCCTGCTGCGCTGCCGCTTCGATGACACACGCGCGACCGATTATCTGGCCGGCTGGCTGCACCACCTGTTCCTGAACGCCATCGCGCCGGAAGGTGTCGTGCGTCGGACAATCTGGCATTCGCGCAATGGCCAGTACACGCTGCAACCGGTCGAAAATGCACGCGATCAGTTGCAGCAACTGCTGTCGCTGTACCGTCAGGGCCTGTGCAACCCGCTGCACTTTTTCCCGAAATCCGCGTGGGCATATGCGCGAAGCGGCGATCTGGGCAAGGCCGCCAACGTCTGGCAAAGCTGGAATGACGAATTTGGCGAAGGACGGCACCCGGCATACCGCTTGGCACTGCGCGGCCTGGAAAATCCAATCGACGATGATTTCACCCATTGCGCCGAAACGGTATTCGCCCCGCTGCTGAATCATGTTGATGACGCCAGACTGGAATGATGACAATGGCCAACAGCACACCCCTCGACGTATTCACCTGCGGTCTGGATGGCATCAACCTGATTGAAGCCTCCGCTGGCACTGGCAAGACCTGGAACATCTGCGGACTGTACCTGCGGCTGCTGCTCGAACGGCAGCTCGACGTGCAGAAAATTCTGGTGGTCACGTTCACCAATGCCGCCACGGCAGAACTGCGCGACCGCATCCGTTCGCGCCTGGCTGAAATGCGCAGCCATTTGCATGACAAACCATCGACGGATGCTTTTATCTGCCAACTGGCCGATGTGCTTGAGAAACAGCACCACATCGCGCGCAAAACCTTGCTTGAGCGGCTCGAACTGGCACTGCAAACTTTCGACGAAGCATCGATCTTCACCATCCACGGCTTTTGCCAGAGAGCGCTGTCCGATGCCGCCTTTGCCGCCGGACAGGCATTCGCGCTCGAACTGTCGCCTGACGACAGCGGCCTGCTGCTTGAGGTCGTGCACGATTTCTGGCGCGAACATATCGCCGGTGAAACGATGGATGCAACGCTGGCAGCCTGCCTGCTGCAACGGAAAGACACGCCACAGAAATTTGCCCGGCTGCTGAAGCGCCATCTGGCCAAGCCGCTGGCCACCGTTAAATGGCCTGAAGCCGGAACCGCCAAGCCGGACAGTGCCGCGCTAGTCAACGCTTATGCCGCAGCCAACTGTATCTGGCAGGCAAGACGCAGCGAAATCATCGGAAAGCTTGTCGATGCGGCCGATGCACTGAAGCAGACCAGTTACAAGGAAGCGCAAATCCTGAATGCTGCGGCGAATTTCGACACGTATTTCAATGCAAGGAATCCCTTGTCTGGCGATACGCCTGGCGAAAAACTAAAGCTGTTCCGTGCTTCGAGTCTGGCTGTCGGGGCAGGAACCAAGAAAGGGAAAACGCCGCCGGACGACGATTTCTTTGCTCTGACCGAAACCTTGCTGGCCGAACGGGAGCAACTGGAACAAACATTGCAGCTCGCCCGGCTGAACCTGATACGGCGGATGATCGAATTCTGCACGTTCGAAATCCGCCGCCGCAAGCGCGAACGACGGCTGCTGGCGTTTGACGACATCCTGCACAATCTGTATGCCGCGCTCACGGGCGGGGACAACCCGTGGCTGGCCGAATCGCTGCGGCAGCGTTTTCCGGCCGCGCTGGTCGATGAATTCCAGGACACCGACCCGCTGCAATTTGCGATTTTTGATGCGGTCTATGGTGCTGGCGAGCATCCGCTGTTTCTGGTCGGCGACCCGAAACAGGCGATCTACCGCTTCCGCAATGCCGACCTCGACACCTATCTGGCGGCGAAACAGCAGGCCGGCAACATCTACAGCATCAGCCATAATCAGCGCTCCAGCGCCGGGCTGATTGGCGCGCTCAACCGCCTGTTCTCAGCGAATCCGCAGGCTTTCATGCTGCCCGGGCTGGACTTCATACAGGCAGGTATCGGCCAGAAACCGCGCAAGGCTTTCGATGACCGTTCAGGCCAGCCAGCCGATTTGCAATTATGGCTGCTGCCCGGCGGCGATGAAATCCTGGATCGCCGCGCAGCCAAACAGCATGCCATTGATTCGACTGCAGCTGAAATCGCACGCCTGCTGAACGCTGCCAGCGAAGGAAGCATTGCGATAGCTGGCCAGCCGCTGCGCGCGGGCGACATCGCGGTGCTGGTGCGCTCACACCAGCAAGGCAGCGCCATCCGGCGTGCGCTGATGCGGCTCGGCATCGGCAGCGTCGAACTGTCGCAGGAAAGCGTGTTTGCCTCGCCCGAAGCAGAAGAAATAGAACGGGTGCTAGCGGCGATCTGGTCGCCGTCGCGCCTTTCACTGCTGCGTGCCGCGCTCGCGACCGAACTGCTCGGCTGCGACGCCGCTCAGCTCGCCGAAATTTCCGCCAACGAAGCCTTGCTGATGCAGCACATCCGCCATTTCAGCGATTACCGCGAACTCTGGCTCATGCGCGGCATCGGCTTCGTCTATCGCCGCCTGCTGGCCGAAGAAGGCATCAGCGCCAAAATGCTGCGACTGCCGGATGGAGAACGGCGCCTGACCAATCTGCTGCATCTGGGCGAACTACTGCATCAAGCGGCAGAACAGCATCCATCGCCAGATGCGCTGCTGCGCTGGCTGCAAACGCAACGCAGCGAAACAGGCGCGGATGAAGCAGCACAATTGCGGCTGGAATCGGACCAGAACCTGGTGCAAATTCTGACCATCCATAAATCGAAGGGGCTGGAATTCCCTATCGTTTTCTGCCCCTTCCTGTGGGATGGCCATCGCAACAACCGCAATGGCATTGAAGGACTGGAATACCATGACGAGCAAGGCCAAACAGTCATCGACTACCGCCCGGAACCGGACGACTGCACTGCCATCACCGAAAAAATCCAGCTCGAAAGCGATGCCGAAAACCTGCGCCTGATTTACGTCGCGCTGACCCGCGCTGTGTACCGCTGCTATCTGATCGCCGGTACCTACACGACCAGTGCGTTCGGTCGTGCCTCAACTTCCCAAAGCACACGCAGCCTGCTGAACTGGCTGGTGGCAGCAAACGGCCTGTCGCCAGGCGTCTGGCAAAAAAACACGTTGGCCACCGAAGAGATCGAACAAGCGTGGCGCCGGCTGGCGGAACCCGGCAGCGGCATAGCGCTCGCGCCATTGCCGCAGGACAAAGCACAGCGGTTCCAAAATGAAGTGCCTGCGGTGGAAACGCTGGTCTGCCAGCCTCTGCCAAAGTCGATTTCGGCTGGATGGCGCATCAGCAGTTACAGTGGCCTGTCGCGCGGCGCAGTGCACGATAACGCTGCCAGCGACCATGATGTGCTGCTGCCTGGCTTGGTAACGGAACCAACGCCATCAGTCGACTTGCCTGCACGCGACATTCTCTCGTTCCCCAAAGGAACGAATGCAGGCGACTGCATCCACAAAGTTTTCGAACTATGTGACTTTACCGCCCCTAATAGCTGGCAAGATGCCGTAATGCGCGCGCTGTCGGAACACCCGCAAGCATCTGATGACTCGTCCTCTGCCGAAAATGCTCAACATTGGCCAGACATGCTGCAACAGATGCTGACAAATGTGCTCGCTACTACGCTGCCTGATGGCATCGTGCTAGGCAATATCGGCCAGCACCAGCGGCTGACAGAGCTCGGCTTTCATCTGCCTGCGGCGGGATTGTCTGCTACCGCGCTGAACCAGTCTCTGCAGCGACTCGGCTATCCATCACCACGGCTGTCATTCAGCCATTTGCAAGGCTATCTGAAAGGATTCATCGATCTGGTGTTCGAGCATAACGGTCGTTTTTACATCCTCGACTGGAAATCGAACCACCTCGGCCACACGCAACAGCACTACAGCCATGATGCAATGGCAGAAGCGATGGCGCACCATGGCTACCACCTGCAGTACCTGCTGTACACGATTGCACTCGACCGCTACCTTACTCGCCGCCTGCGCGGCTACCGCTACGACGTGCATTTTGGCGGCGTGATGTATCTGTTCGTGCGCGGCGTCAGGCCGGAATGGCAGGACAGCGGCGTCTATTTCCACCGCCCGGACGAACAGACGATACGCCAACTGGAAGCCTTGTTCACAACCGAATCTGCGGAGGCCGCATGAAACGCATCCGTCCAGACGCATCGCCCGAACATTGGCTGGCAAACGGTTTCGCCGAACATCTGGTTCGCTGGGCCAAGGAACGGGGCGCACCGTCAGACGTGCTGCCGCTGCTGCGCGAAGCTGCGCGTGAAGTCAGCCTGGCAACGAACGAAGGTCATGTCTGCATCACGCTAAACGATCTTTTATCCGTCCGTCCGAATGTCGCTGCCAGCGACCTACGGCAACAATTTCTCGACTCAGGCGTAGTCGGCTCGCCTGAAGCGGCTGGCTCCATGCCGCTGATCATCGACAGTGATGGCCGCCTTTATCTGCATCGCTATTACGACTACGAACGGCGGCTGGCAACGCGCCTGATTGCTGCTGCCTCAAGCAATGAAACCACCGCTCCAGATCTGAAGGCAAAACTGGACGAACTGTTTGCGGCCACGCGCGAAAACGATGGCGCCAACTGGCAAAAATTGGCAGCCGCGCTCGCGCTGCAAAAACACCTGACCATCATCAGCGGCGGCCCCGGCACAGGCAAAACCACCACGGTCGTCAACCTGCTTGCCTGTCTGCTGGAGCAAAACCGCGAATGCCGCATTACGCTGGCCGCACCGACCGGCAAGGCGGCGGCGCGGATGCAGGAAGCGATCCGCCTGCGCTCAGGTCACCTGCCGCCGGAAATTGGCAAACTGCTGCCTGCGGAATCGTTCACCATCCACCGTCTGCTGGGCGTCACGCCGAAGGAAGGTGAGTTCCGCCACCACGCCGGTAATCCGCTGGCGATTGACGCGCTGGTAGTCGATGAAGCGTCGATGCTCGATCTGGCGCTGGCGGCAAAACTGTTCGATGCCGTGCCGCAGCATGCGCGCATCATCCTGCTGGGCGACAAGGATCAGCTGGCGGCGGTCGAATCGGGCGCGGTCTTTTCCGAGCTTGGTGCCGATCCGACCCTGACTGAAACCTGTGTCGCCGACCTGGCTGCGCTGACTGGCACCGCGCCAGCACTCATCCTGCCACCCTCCCCGCGCCAGCCAACGCCACTGCGTAACAACGTCATCTGGTTCGATGAAAACTACCGCTTCGCAAAAGATTCAGGCATCGGCAAACTGGCTGCGGACATCAACGGCGGACAAGCCGAAACTGCAATCCGCTGGCTGCGTGATGCGACTGATCCATCAGTGCAGTGGCTGGAGGACGGCGAACGCCTGCCGATGGCGGCAACGATGCAGAGCATCTTCGATGGTCACGCCACCTATCTCGATGCAGTGCGCAGCTTTGTCAATGACAAACAGGCGGTGTTTGATGCGTTCGACCACTTTCGCACGCTATGCGCGCTGCGCGAAGGGCCGCGCGGCGTCGAGGAAATCAACCGGCTCGCCAGCCGCCATTTCCGCGAAACGCTGGCCCATCCGCTTGATCCAGGTGAACATTCAGCGTGGTATCCAGGGCGGCCTGTGATGGTGTTGAAAAATGATTACCTGCTGAAACTGTTCAACGGCGACATCGGCATCGTGCTGCCGGATGAGGCTGGCAACCTGATGGCCTATTTCCCGGAGGGCGAAACCGGTTTTCGCGCGATTGCACCATTGAGGCTGCCACCGCACGAAACCGCATTCGCGATGACCGTGCACAAATCGCAGGGCTCTGAATTCGATGCAGTGCTACTGCTGCTGCCGTCGCAGCACAACCGCGTGACCAGCCGCGAACTGCTATACACCGGCCTCACCCGCGCCAGAAAGAAGGCCGTCATGGCCGGTAGCGAAACCGTGTTAATGCACACAATTGCATCGCCCACGATCAGGCACTCAGGGTTGATTCGGCGAATGGAAGAAGCTGCAGCCGCATTTTCCGCGGTGGACAAGTCGAAAATGGAGACTGCTGCCGGTATGTAAAAAAGCTGGCAAAACACTTTCGTTTATGCCAGCTTTTGCCGATCTCACGCCCAAACAGTATTTATAATGCTTTGATTTTAAAGATAATTCTGGTGCGAGGGAGGGGACTCGAACCCCTACACCATTACTGGCGTCAGGACCTAAACCTGGTGCGTCTACCAATTTCGCCACCCTCGCAGGGGAGTGCATTTTACTGGAAATTAGCCCAACATGAGAAGCACTCTATGCCGTGAAAGCAATTTGTGCCGTCAACAAGAGCGAATTCCCCCTAGATCGCTTTTGAAAACGTATCGCACGCGCTGACGCTGCCGGAGTCAAATCCGGTCTTGAACCAGCGCATCCGCTGCTCGGACGTTCCATGCGTGAACGAGTCCGGCACGACTGCCCCGCGCGCCGCACGCTGCAAGGTGTCGTCGCCAATGGCATTTGCCGCCTTCAAAGCCTCATCCACATCGCCCGGGTCGAGGAACGGCTTCGCGCGGTTCGCGTGGTGCGCCCAGACACCGGCATAGCAGTCCGCCTGCAATTCAAGCCGCACCGACACCTTGTTGTACTCGGCCTTGCTCATCCGCTGACGCATCGCGTTCGTTTTCTGCATCACACCGGTCAGCGTTTGTACGTGATGCCCAATCTCATGTGCGATGACATAGGCGCGAGCAAAGTCGCCACCTGCCTTGAAACGGCGTTCCATTTCGCTGAAAAAGCGCAGGTCGAGATAGACTTTCTGATCACCCGGACAATAGAACGGCCCCATCGCCGCCTGTCCCTGCCCGCACGCAGTCGGGGTCGAGCCGTTATACAGCACCAAGCGTGGACGGCGATACTGGCCGCCAGATTGCTGGAACAGCACATCCCAGGTGTCCTCTGTTTTTGCCAGCACCTTCTTCATTTCAGTCACCAGCGCGGCCTGCGGGTCATTGGCCGGATTGACCTGCCGTGCCGGCGGTAGTGCCGACTGCATACGCGGCATCGGCCCCTGCCCGACCTGAGAGCGCGGTGACGGTACTGGCGCCGGCGGCGTAGCCGGACTCAGCAGCAGATACAGCAGCACGAGGGCGGCGATGAGCGCAATGGCCACTGCGATTTTCCCGCCCAGGCTCATGCCGGGACGATTCTGCGGCTGGCCGCCGTAAGGACTGCCATCTCCTGGTCCGCCACCACCATGCCCCCAGCCGCCACCCGACGCGCCTCCTCCCTGCTGTTCTTCATTTCGCGGACGGCTCATGATGCCGCCAAGAATGCCCCCCAGCAGGCCGCCAAGCAGGCCACCGCCGAGGCCGCCCCCTCCTCCGAACGGGCCACCGCCGTAATTGCCGCCACCGTAACGACGCCCTTCAAACGGATCCTCGTTGCCAAAATAATCACCACCTTCATCACGGCGGTCTTCCACATATTCGCTTTCGCGTTCGTCATCGAGATGCATTCGGTTTTCCTCCATCAGCCGGGTGGCTGCAACTGCCTAGTGCAAAGTATACTAGCGATATTCGCCGGCATCACTGCGCGGCGCAATGATATGTTGCAAACTTTACCACCAATCACCATCGTGCCCGCCGCTTCGGTTGAACGGTGCGAACAGGAATCCATGCCGAACGCCGTGCCCGAAATCGAATGGGATTACCCCTCCCCTTTCACGCTTCAACTTGTGCCACAGCCAGGGGATATCGATGGCCTGCAGCACACCAACAACGCGGTCTATGTGCGCTGGTGCGAGCAGGTGGCGTGGGCACACTCGGAACAGCTGGGGCTGGCGATCGGGGATTACGAACGGCTCGACCGCGCAATTGCGATCCGTCGCGGCGAGTACGATTACCTGCATCCCGCCATGCTGGGCGACGAACTGATTCTGGCCACCTGGATCACTCAGAGCGACGGCAAGCTGATGCTGGAACGGCGCTTCCAGCTGGTGCGCAAAGCTGACGGTCTGACGCTGCTGCGCGGCCGCTGGGATGCGGTCTGCATTGAGCTCAGCAGCGGCAAGCCGCGCCGGATGCCGCCGGAATTCAGCCGCATTTACCAGCCCACCACCGAGCAACAATCCTGACCTGCTGGCCCAATCATGCTTGCGATAGTCAACATCGTCCTGCCGGTTTTTGCGCTGATCTTCGCCGGCTATGCATTCCGCCGGATGAATATCCTCAGTGCGACTGCCAGCGTCGAGCTGAACCGCTTTGTCGTTTATCTGGCACTGCCGGCGCTGATGATAGACGTGATGATCAACACGCCGTGGCAAACCCTGTATCAGCCCGGCTTCCTGCTTGCATTCGAACTGGCAGTGGCGCTGGTGTTCATTCCAGTGCTGGCATTTCACTGGCACCGGCTGCGCAACCTGGTTGGCGCAACAGTCAATGCAACCGCCGCTTCATATGCGAATACCGGCTACATCGGCTTGCCGCTGTGTGCGCTGACTTTCGGCCAGGACAACCTGGCACCGGCGATGGTAGCAGCGATTCTGACTGTATCGGCCAATTTCGCGGTATCCATCGTGCTGATGGAATGGGGGTTGCAAACGGAGAAGAACCTGTGGCGCAGCCTCAAGAACGTAGCCTGGTCGCTGCTGAAAAACCCGCTGATTGTCGCGCCGATGCTCGCCGGGCTGGTCTGCGCCAGCGGCTTTGCGCTGCCGCACGGGCTGGCACTGTCAGTCAAATTGCTTGGCAACGCTGCCAGCCCATGCGCGCTGGTCGGCATCGGCCTGTTTCTGGCGCAAAAACAAGAAGCTGGCAATCTGGCGGTATCGGTCGAACTGGTGCTGATCAAGCTGGTCGCGCAACCGCTGCTGGCATGGTGGCTGGCATACCATGTGTTCGCGATGCCGCCATTGTGGGCCAAATCGGCGGTGCTGTTGAGCGCATTGCCGACCGGCACTGGCCCCTACATGCTGGCTGAGCTGTACCGTCGTGGCGGCGGCATCGCTTCACGCACCATTCTCTGGTCCACCTTCGGTTCGGTCATCACGCTGTCTTTCTGGCTGGCGTTCTTGTAAGACGACGCTTAAACTGAACTGTCGCACCGTTTTCATAGCCGAAATGGCTCTATCCCAATCAAGGAACGCACCTTGGAAACATTTCGCGCTGCACGCCACCTAAGAATAATCACAATCGTTTCCTTTTTATTTACCTTGGCATCCTCGCTCTGGATTCTGGGGTCAATGAACAGCAATATCGCCAGTAAAACACTAAAGAATCAGGCGAATGAAATGGTGCTAGGCTTCAGGTTTGATGTTGAAAAAGCCAAATCCCTGCTGTCAGAACTTCCTGAAATTGACGAACTTGATTGTCAAAATGGAGTCAGCCAATCCCTCACAAAAGCTGACTATGCAAGCCCGGCAATCAGATGGCTAGGCGTAACCAGTAACGGGAAAATCATCTGCCAAAGCGCACAGGTTGGAATAAAAATCAATGGCTTGCTTACCGAACATAAGCAGGATAATGAATGGTCGTTCCTCACAAGCAAAACTATGGGAAGGAGTGAAAGCCTTTTCCTCGTACAGCAAAGAAAAAATGCCAGATATTTTGCTGATATCAATCCACTTCAACCCAATGCCATAAGCAGATTTGCATGTAACCAGTGTACTTCCTACAGTATTACAATCCACGGTATTGATG
>Ga0316604_10001744_pt1 | contig 18267 bp, 14 predicted proteins | sample OWC_soil_day20_C_FD_207650 | JGI IMG/M metagenome (GOLD analysis project Ga0316604, IMG submission 207650) | Wetland soil microbial communities from Old Woman Creek delta, Ohio, United States - OWC_soil_day20_CT | ecosystem: Environmental > Terrestrial > Soil > Wetlands | place: USA: Ohio... | reverse complement strand
GGACCGTCCCCCTTCTCGTCACCACGGGAAGGGGGCGCAGCCTTCGCGGCCGGCGGTGGCGTATTGGGCTTCGGTGAAGCCGCGCGACCAGCGAGCCAGCTCGTGGTAGACGAAGCAGCGGTCGCGCTGCGAGGTGAGGCGTGGATCGGCGTCGACCGACGCGATAACGCTCTCCGGCGTCACTGCCTCGGATCCCATGCGCGCGCCACCTCCGTTGGGCGTGTCGAGGATCATGTACTTGTGCGCGCCCGGCCGGCCGTCCCAGGCGCTCCAGGCCGGCAGGTCGCCCGCGCGACCGCGACCGGGATCCCCCGTCCACGCGAAGTTCGCCCAATACGACATCATCTGTTCGCTGAGCGCCTCGCGAGCGGGCCGGTTCGCGTCGTTGAAGATCACGCTCCCCTGCTTGCCGAGATCCCAGTGGCCGAACACGAAGGGGATCTCGAAGCCGTGCGCGGCGCCGAGATAAGTGCCCAGGTCGATGCCCAGCAGGCTCGGCTCTTCGTCCCAATCGAAGCGATACACGAAGACGTTCGGCTGCGTACTCCACATCGCGACAGCGGGACCGTCGGCGCCGGTCGCCTTCCACATCGCGCTCTGTGCGTCGGCGGTCGCAAGATACAGATTGGGCTGCCTGACCTGCGGCACGACGCCGAACCAGCGCTTCACGTGCGCGGGATTCATGAACAGGAAGAGCTTGTTCTCGTCGTGGTTGGTACCGGCGATCACCGGAACGCGATTCCATCCGTCCGGTCGCGCGAGTCGCTCGAGTGGATCATCGGCCGGCAACACGACGCCGTCGGCGAAGACGCGCGGCATGTCGAGCAGACCTTCGTCCACGTCGCGCTCGTATGCGGCGAAGAGCTGCGCGGGCGTCTTGCTGCGCAGCGTGCTCGCAACCTCGGCGGCGGGAAGCGACTCGAGCTGCGTCTTCGCGGCAGCGTGATCCGCCGCCTTGCCGTCCGCTACGAGAAGCCGCGTCAGCACCTCGTTCGAAGAGCGCGCGTGCCCCGGCTCGGGGTCGTCGCGAAAGTGCTCCGCCTCGGCGAGCGAATCCATCCCGGTACCGCCGCTCTGCACGATCGCGCGCTGGAAGAGACCACTCGCGAGCGGCGAGAGCAGCAGCGTGAACACGTTGGTTCCGCCGGCCGACTCGCCAAAGATCGTGACGTTGCCCGGATCGCCACCGAAGCCGGCGATGTCGTCGCGCACCCACGCGAGGGCGCGCATGAGATCGAGCGTGGCGAAGTTGCCCGACTGCTCGTCGGGTGTCGCGCCTTCGCGCAACGCGGCGTGGCGGAACCAGCCGAGCGGGCCGAGCCGGTAGTTGAGCGTCACGACGACCACGTCGTGCGTCTGCGCCATGCGCCCGCCGTCGTAGAAGTTCGACGATCCGATGACGTTGCCGCCGCCGTGGATCCAGATCAGCACGGGCAACTTCGCCTGCACTGCGGCGGCGCGTTCCATGCGCGGCGCGTACACGTTCAGGTAGAGGCAGTCTTCGCTGCCGCTGACGGCGCCGGCCGGAACGTCCGACACGCCCCCGAACGGACTCGCGAACTGCGGGCAGTGGTTGCCGAAGGCGAGCGCCTCGCGCGTGCCGCTCCACGCTGCCGGCGCCACGGGCGCGCGCCAGCGCCGCTCGCCTACCGGCGGCAGCGCGTACGGAATGCCAAGCCAGACGTGACTCCCGTAGCGACCGAGGTAGCCGACCACGTCGCCACCGCCAGGCAGCGTGCGCGTCGAACCCGGATCCGCGACGCGCTCAAGTTCGGGCGGAGCCGCCGACGCCGCGACCAGATGCCGGCTCGCCCACCACACGCCGGCGCCCGCGAGGGCGAGCAGCACGACCAGAGTGATTCCGAGATTGCGCAACATGGCGGTGTCCTTTCGCGGCGGTCGAAGTGCAAGCCTAACCAACGGAGCGGAAATCGCGCCGTCGCGCGGAGGAGAAAGGGAGGAGAAAGGGGACGGTCCTCGACGTGGACTGGCGGTGGAGTTCAGGGACACACCTGGGACCATGTGTGTCCCCTTTCTCCCCGACCCGTCCATGAGGAGGACCGTCCCCTTTCTCCGTTCTCCCATGGGCGAGCCGATCGCGTGACGCGCGCGTCACGCGCCGCGCTTCGCGCCCGCGCCGCGATAGAACTCGACCAGCCGCTCGCACTGCGCGGGTGAGAGGTCGAAGCGCAGCATCGCCTGATCGAGCAGCGCCATCACTGGCCGCTCCGGCTGCTCGCGCAGCTGCTCGGAGATCCAGCGCACCGCGCGCCGGGCGTTCTCGCCTTCGGGCAGCAGATCGCTCATCGCGGCCTCGCCAAGGACGCATCCGCGCGACCGTGTACGAGCGGCAGGTCGAGATAGCTGGCGATTCCCGGCTCGGCGCGACACACGAATGGGATCGCGGAGACACAGTGGATCGCCGTCGCGACGATGCCCGGATTGCGCTTCTGCGCGGCGCGCAGGTCGGTCGGGTGCAAGCCGTGGAAAGTGACCTTCGCGGGCGGGTCGCCGGTGATCTCGATCTCGAAGCGCTCGCCGAAAGCCGCCGACGGCGCACCGCGAGCCGAAGGCGAGCGAAGTTCCTCGGGACGGGGCCCGAAGCTCCACGGCGGGTCGAGATGCTGCTCGCCCATCAGCCAGTTCACCGCTGCGGTGACGACCGGCTCGCCGCGCACGGTGCCCTGCCAACTGAAACGCTGCGCCGCGACGCTGCCGGGCGCGAGCGTGCCCACCGGCGACTCGATCGGCGCCGTCGCCACCGCCATCTCGTGCTGCGTGCGCGTCGTCGGATCGAGATCGAAACCCAGGGCGTGCGCGATCATGCGGATCGACTGCTCGAAGCCGCCGCCCAGGATGCGCAGCATCGGACTCTTCGCCGCCTCGCCGGGTGATTTTCCGAAGAGCATCACGTCGCGCACCACGTCCACCGCCGCGTAGGAGCGGATGTCCGAGAACTCTTCCGCGCGCACGTGGCGAATGTTGCGCGAGAGCGCCGAGATCATCAGCGGGAAGCGCTCGGTGATGCCACCGGGGTGGATGCCGGTACCGTGCAGTGTCACGCCGCCGCGCCGGCACGCGGCCTCGAGTTCCGCGACGCTCGCGCTCGTGCGATCCGGGAAGAACCAGCCGAGCGGCGTCACGACGTTCTTGCCGGACTCGAGGATGCGCATCACGTCCCGCGGTTTCGCGAGCAGCGGGCTGTAGAGCACGCAGTCGGCGTCCATCGCGAGCAGTGCGTCGGCGTCGTTCGTCGCGCGCACGCCGAGCGGCGCGATCCCGGCGAGCTCGCCGGCGTCGCGCCCGGCCTTCTCCGCCGCGTGGACCCAGCAGCCGACCAGTTCGAGTTCCGGATGCGAGACGATGCCTTCGATCGCGGCGCGGCCGAGGTTGCCGGTGGCCCACTGGATCACGCGATACGGCATGGCGAGTGCCCCTTGGTTGAATATGGCCCGCGCTCGCATTTTGCGATCGCCACCGGGCCCAATCAGGATATCTTGAAATCGGGGGCAAAGGGGGCACCGTGCAACGCATCCTCGCGCACCGAGCGAGTTCTCCGCTCGTGATCGCACTGCTCGTCGCAACGCCCGCGTTCGCGATCCCGCCGGAGGAGCCGGATTTCCCGTTCGTGCAAGAGAGCGACGAGGACGACTACTTCATCCATTTCACGGACCAGGGCTCCCACGCGTTCTCGATCCTCCAGGCGCAGCAGGCCGCCGACGCGATCGCGCGCGGCGGCATCGGCGTGCTCGGGAATCCCAAGGGCTATCACGACGGCTACCACCTGCTCGGCTTCTTCGATCCCTACTTCAGCGGCGACCGCGATGTCTTCTACTGGGACTGTAAGGTCATCGGCGACCCCGACGAAACGGGCTGCGACAACGGGCAGGCGTACGCCGCGCGCATCAATGCGCCGACCACCGTCTACTCCGCTCTGGTGAACCTCGAGGGAAGCTCCAAGTCCGAGCAGTGCAACCGCATCATGCTCGGCCACGAACTCTTCCATCACGTCGAGTTCGGCTACGTGTTCGAGGCGTCGGGCGGCGACGACGCGGGCTGCGGTCCGTGGCCGGCGGCGGCGTGCGAGGGTCACGCGCGCATGCTGCAAGATCACATCTACTCGGACGTCGACGTCGCGACCAGCGGCGGCTGTCTCGCCACGCAGAGCACCGCCGCCAACTATCTGTCGGATCCGGGCGGCACACTCTGGGAGTACAGCTACGACACTGCGCTGTTCTGGAAGTACCTGGCCCAGCGCTACGGCACGGCCCAGAACGAGCCCATCGCGGGCGCCGACTTCATCTCCCAGTGGTGGCAGAACGCGATCGACGACTACGACACGCCCGACATCGTCCAGCTGACGCGCGAGACGATCCAGGATTTCGGCGGCGCCGGCGTCGACACGGCGTTCCACGACTTCACGATCGCGAACGTCGCGAAAGACTACGACCTCTCGCCGCTCTCCTTTTCCGACCAGGCGCGCTGGTCCTACAAGGACGAGCAGCAGGGATTCTCACAGGACGACTACGGCTCGGTGCAGATCTTCTTCGACCCGGAGATCTCGCCCGGCAATCCATATTCCTCGCAGCTCGGACCGGACCAGTACGGAACGGTGTACGCGCAGACGCGCGTCGGCGAGTGCCCGATCGGTTCGGTGATGCGCTTCACCGTCGAGCAGGACGAGACGGAACTCGCGCTGATGAGCCTGCTCGTGATACGCGGCGACGAGGTGATCGACGTCCACAAGAAGGTCGGCACCGGCTGGAACATCTCGCGCACCCAGCCGCTGCCGCGCTACTCGCGGCTGATCGCACCGGTCGCGGGACTCTCCGACGACCTCTCGGTGCACACCGAGTTCCGCTGCTCGAACTCGCAGACCGAGTTCCCGATCACCGGGAAGCCCCACCCGACCCACGGCGGCGAAGTGAACGACCTGGCGATCCTGCCGGTGGACGTGGACGTCTTCGATCCCGACGGCCCGATTCCCGGACTCCAGGCGGAGGACTTCGCGGTGTCGATCGGCGATCCGCCCGCGGAAATCGCGACGCCCGTGCGCGGCGTGATGGAAGGAGCGGGCAGCTACCGCCTGCTCGTCGAAATACCCGCGGCCGTCGGCGCCGGCCGCTATCCCCTCCATCTGCACGTCGGCTCGAGCGAGGCGTCGGCCGACGACGTGATCCTGCGCGGCCCGCGCCTGCCCGACCAGATCGTGCTGCTCGATCGCTCGTCTTCGATGGCGCAGTCGGCGGGCACCCAGTCGCGACTCGACACCGCGCGCCGCGTGGCCTCCTTCTACGCGAGCCTGCTCGAAGAGGGCGTCGGCGCCGGTATCGGCAGCATGGCCAACGACGGCGACGACAACGCCGCGATCGAGATCCCACTCGGCCTTACCAACGATTCGCATCGCGCCGCGCTGCGCGCCGCGATCGCCGCGATCGGGCCGCCGCAGGGCACGACGCCGATCGGCGACGCGCTCGCGCTCGCCGCGCGCGACTTCGTTGCGAACGGCGCTGCGAACCAGGAACGCCACGTGCTGCTGCTCTCGGACGGCGGCCAGGGCGGTGGTGCGAACTACGACGACGTGCGCACGGAGCTGCTCGACTCCGCCGCTCGCGTGCACGCGATCGCGCTCGGCGAGGACGCCGACCAGGGTCTGCTCCAGGAGATCGCCTACGAGACGGGTGGTTCCTACGAGTTCGTGCCGGTTCCGATTCCGTCGCTCGGCTTCGGCAACGCAGTGGCCGACGCGTTCGCACGCGTCGCCGAGCGCGTCGCTGGACGCGCGCGCGTCGCCGAGTTCAAGGGCGCGATCTCGCCGGGCGCGCCCCTCTTCAGCGCGAACTTCGCGATCGCGGAGACGGAACTCACCGACGCCGTGCTCGCCTTCCACTGGGAGAATCTCGCGACGAACCTGAATCTCGTCGTCACGCGGCCGGGCGGCGCGACGGTGCAGGACGGCGTCGGGGGCGACCGGGTCTTCCACGAAGCCACGCACGTCGTGATGCAGCTCGCGACCCTGGAGCCGGGCACCTGGCAGATCCAGGCGACGTCGCTCGCCGGGGAGCCGGTCTTCGTGGGCTCCGCGTCGGCGCGAACGGGCAATGGCGCCTACCACGTCACATCGGTGCAGCACCGCTACACGCCGCCGCCCGTCAGCGGCCGCGCGGGTGCCTTCGCCGCGCAGCTCCCGGTCGCGATCGCGACCGCGCTCCACGACGCGTCGGGTTCGATCGAGAACGCCACCGTCGAAGTCGAGCTGGCGCTACCCGAGGTGGACGACGAAGTGCTGGTCGCCTTCGACCACGGCGAAGTCGACGACGATCGCGCGGGCGACGGCGTCTACACCGCCCTCTTCCACGCCACCAACGGCTTCAGCGCGACGGGACTTCCCGACGAGATCGGCAACGGATCGCCTGGCTCGTACCGCGTGCGCGTCCTCGCGAGCGGCACCGACAACAGCGGCCATGCGTTCCGCCGCATCTCCGAGAGCGCCTTCTGGGTGGGCCTCGGCGACGCGCTGGACAGCGACGGCGACGGCATGCTCGACCGCTACGAAGCGCTCCACCCGTGTCTGGCCATCGGTTCGAACGACAACGCGAGCGACAGCGACGGCGATCACTTCGGTGCCGGTGGCGAGTACCAGGTCGGCACCGACCCGTGTCGATCGGACAGCGACCGCGGCGGCGAGAACGACGGCTCGGAGATCGCGCGCGGCGGCAATCCGTTCGATCCGCACGACGACCTGCTCCCCGCACCGGGCTACTTCGCGCTGGTGACGCGCGTCTCCGAACACGTCGATGACGACCCGCGCTTCGTGCCGCGACCGCTCGCGAACCTGCTGCGCATCCCGTCGGCGCCGGAGTACGCGACCGTCGAGATCGAGCGGCGCGCGAGCCCGACGGCTCCCTGGCTCCCGCTCGCACAGCTCGATCCGCGAGCGCTGGGCGGCGTCTTCGCCGACGAGGGACTCCCGGAGGGCGTCACCTTCGAGTACCGCATGCACGGCGTCGACGCGGCGAGGCGCGAGAGCGCCATGAGTCGCGTCGTCGCGGCGACGGTGAAGCAGGATCCGCTCGCGCCGATCGGCGCGCTGCGCATCGATACGCCCGCGCCGCGTACCGACTCGTCCGCCATCGCCACCCTCATCGATCTCTACGCGGACGCAGCTGCCGGAATCGAGATGCAGCTCTGGTGGGCCGACGAGCGACCCGTGCGGAACTGGGAGCCATTCGCGGCGCAGCTGCTCGTGCCGGTCGAGCCGGTCGAGACTCCGACGCTGCGCACCCTGGTCGTCCAGCTGCGCGACGCCGCGGGCAACGAGTCGCTCCGCTACGCCGACGCGATCCTCGTGTATCCGCCGAACTCGCTCGGTTCGGTGCAGGGTACGGTGGAGCGCCGCAACGGCAGCGCGCCGGGCGGTGTGGTCGTCCAGCTCCCCGGCCTGCCGGGCGACGGCCCGATCGTGACCGCCCCGGACGGCAGCTTCGAACTCGTCGATCTCGCGCCGGGCAGCTACGACCTCGCGTTCTTCGACGGCGAGCACACGACGACGCTGCCGGATGTCGACGTGGTGGCCGGGTCGGCGACGCAGCTCGGCACGCTGCTGATCCCGGAGCCGAACGCGCTCGCGCTCGGCGCGGCGGCGCTGCTCGCGCTGCGCGTGCTCGCGAGAAGACGCAGCGCTTCTTAGATCCGTAGCAACACGGCGCAAGCGGATTCGCCAGTCGCCGCCGTGACGGCGCGCGCGTAAAGGCGGACCTGGTCTTCGTAGATCCCTCGCGATCCTTCGAGTTCGCGGTCGGTCTTGAAATCCACCACCGTCCACTCGCCGTCCTCCCGGAAGGCGAGATCGACGACACCTTCCGCGAGGCTGCCGTCTTCGAGCCGCAGCCACACCGGCGTCTCGCGGCGCAACTCGCCGCGCGCGCGGCGTCTGGAGCACCTGCGTCGAGAGCGCCTCCGCCGCGAGGGCACCGAGTGGTGCGAGACGGCGCGCGACCAGCGCCGGTGTCGCGAGTTGCGCCCCGAGGCGCGCGAGCGTCGCGCGATGCCAGCCGAACGCCGCGCCCCGCGTCGTCGCGGCGTGGCGGAGCAGGTCGCTCGCGGCGTCGTGCGTCGCCGCCACGACGAGCACCTCTTCCGAAGCCGCGCGCCCGGCCAGCCACGCCGCCGCCCGCTCGAGTCGCAGCGCGCTCGCCCCCGCCCGCACCAACATGCCACTCATCCCACCAAGCGTACCCGAGCGACCGAGGAGAAAGGGGACGGTCCTCCTCGAAGACTGGGCGTGGACTGGAGGGACACACCTGGGCAGAGTGTGTCCCCGAACTCCACAGCCAGGTCACATCGAGGACCGTCCCCTTTCTCCTCTTTCTCCGAGATACACGACGTGGCGGCGGGCGCCGTGGGGAGGGCGTTCGCTGCGGACGGCGAAGCCGGCGCGGGTGAGGTGTTTTTCGAAGCTGGGGTTCGGGTCTTCGGACCAGAGTGCGAAGACACCGCGGTCACGGAGAGCGGCGTGCGCGCGATCGAGCGCTGCCTGCCCGTAATGCGGGTGATCGCGCGGGCAGATCGGATGCGGGCCCTCGTAGAGATCGAGGATCACGGCGTCGAAGCGATCGGCGCCGGTGCTCGCGGCTTCGCGAATCACGTCGGCGACATCACCGACTCGCAGCCGGACGCGCGGGTCGAGCGCCGCGTGACCCGTCAACTCGGCGAGCGGACCTTCGCGGCACCAGCGCACGACGACGTCGTTGAGTTCGACGACGACGACTCGCGCGCGCGCGGGAAGCACGTCGAGACAAGCGCGCAGCGTGCACGCCATGCCGAGACCGCCGATCAGCACGCGGGGCGCCGGACGCTTCGCGATCGCTTCGCAGGCGAGCCGGCCGAGTGCGAGTTCGGAGAGGCTCGCCTTGCTGTTCATCAGCACGCGACCTGCGATCGTGATGAGGAACTCGCGCGCGCCGCGGCGGCGGAGTTCGAGGCGTCCCTCGCTCGTCGTCGCGGCGTCGAGCGTTTCCCAGGGAAGCCTCATTGAGTGGGATCAGGGCTTCTTGTAGGCGGAGTTCCGGGACGAACGCGCGTTTTGGAAGCGGCCGGGGCCGGAGCTGCGGTTCGGACCCTGTTTGTTGCGCCAGTGGAAGCGCGCGTCGTCGCGCGCGCGCGAGCGCTTCCGCTCCTCCTCGGGATCGATGGCGTTCACCGCCATCGGCTCGCGCGGCAGCGCCGGATTCGCGAAGCGGAGCAGCGTCGCCACGACCGCCGCGGGATTGCGTCCTTCGAGCAACTGCGCGGCGTAACTGATCTGTGTCTCGCTGGGGCCTGTTTCGGCGTCGAGCATTGCGCGCACCTGGCGGCGCGCTCGCTTCTCGATTGCCTTGCGCACCTTGTCGGGCGTGGGGACGGGTTGCCATTCCGCCTTGACGCGCGCGCCGTAGAGGGCGCGTTCCACCGCGCGCTGCGCGAACGGCGGAACGATCAGCAGACTGCGTCCCTTGCGTCCGGCCCGGCCGGTGCGCCCGCTGCGATGCGTGTACATCTCGGCGTCCGAGGGTGGTTCGAGGTGAATGACGGTGTTGATGTCGGGCACGTCGATGCCACGTGCGGCGACGTCGGTGGCGACGAGGACCGGGACGCTGCCGTTGCGGAAGGCGTTCAAGGTGCGCGTGCGCTGGCCCTGCGCGAGGTCGCCGGAGAGCGGCAGCGCGACGAAACCGTCGCCGGCGAGTCGCTCGGCCAGCTCGACCGTGTCGACGCGGCGGCGCACGAAGACGAGACAGCGCTCGCCCTCGGTCAGCAGCAGCACGTTCACGAGCGCGGCGTACCACTCGTTCGGGCGCACCAGGTGGGCGATGTGCTCGATGTCCTCGTTCGCGGCGCCGAGTCGCGTGCCTTCGAGGTGGAGCGCGTCGCGTTGGAAGCGGTTGGCGAGCTGTCGGACCTGCGGCGGGAAGGTCGCCGAGAGGAGATGGCTGCGACGCTCGGTGGGCAGCGCCTCGAGGATCGCCTCGAGTTCCTCGCGAAAGCCCATGTCGAACATCTGGTCGGCTTCGTCGAGCACGACGTGTTCGACCTGCGAGCAATCGAGCGCTCCGTTGCGGATGTGATCGAGCATGCGGCCGGGCGTCCCGACGACGAGCCCTGGCTTCTGCGCGAGCAGCTTCCGTTCGCGCCAGAGGTCCATGCCGCCCGTCACGACTTCCACGCGCAGCGCGGGGATCTCTTCGTAGAGCCAGCGCAGCTCCTCGCGCACCTGGGCAGCCAGCTCGCGGGTCGGAACGATGATGAGGCCGGAGGGACCGGCGCCGGGGCCGCTGGTCGGGGCAGCGATGAAGTGGCGCGCCAAGGCGATTCCCAGCGCCACGGTCTTGCCGGAGCCGGTCTGGGAAGAGATGCGCAGGTCGCGCCCTTCGCACTCGGCTTCGAGCACCGCGCGCTGAACCGCGGTGAGGGTTGAAAATCCGCGCCGCTTCATGGCCGAAGCGAGCTGGGCGGGGACGCCCTCGAAGAGTTCGGTCGTCGTCATGGAACCATCGAGCTGGAGGAAATGGGGAGCCCCGTGGGCGGCGCACCTTAGCACGGAGAAAGGGGACGGTCCTGGAAGTGGACTGGGCGAGGAGAAAAGGGACACACCTCGAACAGGTCTGTCCCTCGAGTTCAGCGCCAGTCCTCGACGAGGACCGTCCCCTTAGTCCGCGACGTCCCCTTAGTCCGCGATGTGGACCGGGGTGCCGGGGCGGACGAGTTTGGCGAGTTGGGCGATGGCGAGGTCGGTGACGGCGATACAGCCGTAGGTCCAATTGAGGGCGAGGTCGCCGCGCCAGCGGGGCCCTTCGCCGTGGATGCCGAGGGTGCCGCCGAGGGGGGTGTCCTGCGGCGGCAGCTGGCCCTTGCGGTGTGCATGCACGATCGCGGCGTGCGCTTCCGCCGTGATGCGACCCTCCTCGAGCGCGCGGTCCGCGTCGGCGCGCGACGGGTAGTCGATCGGAATGAAGACGTAGAACCGGCTCTTTCGCGGCGGGCCGATGATCCGGTAATCGCCCTCGGGCATGCGCTCGTCGCCGGCGACGCGTTTCGGTCCGCGTTCGCGTGCGAGCGCGATCGGGAATTCCAGAGCCCCGCCGCCCACGCAGCGAACCGTGAGCGACCGCTGCGACTTGCTCACGTCGATGCGCTCGGCGCGCTTGCAGGGCGGCGACGGCGCGGGCGTCACCGGCGGCGCGGGCGCCGGAGTCGGTGGCGCCACCGGCGGCTTCGCGCAGGCGATCCATGCGAAGCAGCAGGCGGCAATGACGACGCGACGCAACATCCGCGCGCGAATCTATCCGATCTCGGTGCGCTGGCTGCAACAAGGCGAGCGGAGATCACGAGGTTGGAAGCCGCGCGAAGTTCGTGAGCTAGCCTGCGCCGCCATGAAAAGCGTCGCGTTCACGCTTGTGGCGTGCCTGCTCGCGGTGCGAGCCGTCGCACAGCCGGGCGCCGCCACCGATCCGCGACTCGCCGCGCTTCCGGCGGTGGTCGGCGAGCCGTCGAGCGAAATCGTCGAGAGCGCCGAAGACACCGTGCTCGACATCGCCTACCGCCACCGACTGGGCTTCGACCGCGTGACGCGCATGAACCCCCACATCAAGAACGTCTGGATTCCGGACCGGGGCACGGTGGTCCAACTCCCCACCGAGCACATCCTGCCCGAACCGCCGTGGCGTGGGCTCGTCATCAACGTGCCCGAAATGCAGCTCTACGACTTCACCGTGAAGAACGAGCTCGGTGAACCGGAGCTGTTCTCGATCGCGATCGGCGACGAGGTCGATCCGTCGCTGATGGGCGAGTTCAAGATCGGGAAGAAACGCGCGCAGCCCGCGTGGCACGTGCCGAAGTCGATCCAGGCGGAGCGGCCGGGGCTCCCGACCGTCGTGCCGCCCGGTCCCGACAATCCCCTCGGTCCCTACTGGATGACGATCGGCGGCACGAGCTACGGCATCCACGGCTCGAACAACGAGTGGTCGATCGGCCGGCTGGCGACGCACGGCTGCATCCGCCTCTACAACGACCAGATCGAGCGGCTCTTCCTGCGAACCAAAGAGAAGACGCCGCTGCGACTGCTCTACCAGACCGTGAAGCTCGGCCAGCGCGGCAGCACGCTCTACGTCGAGTCGCATCCCGATCTCTACGGCAAGGATCCCGCGCGCGAGCAGATGCTGGTCGAACGGCTGCGCGCCCTGGACCTGCTCCAGTACGTCGATGCGATCGCGCTGCACCGCGCGATCGACGAGCAACGCGGTACACCCGTTCCGATCGGCACGCTCCCGCCGATCGAGGCAGCCCCAGAGGGGCTGCCTCCGGTAACCGAAGCCCCCTGATTCGTGTTGGCGCGCGGCCGTCCCCGGCCGTGGCGCGGAACCATGAGTTGCGCTCGCGGGGCTGTGCGCCACCTGACTGGTGTTGGCGCGGCCGGTTCCTCCGGCCGGCGCGAGATCACCTACTTGTGCACGCTCTTCTTGAAGATCGCGTCCGCCGTGCGGGCGGCGTCTTCGGCGCGCTGCGCGGCGGTCTCGGAAGCGCGATAGGCCGCTTCCGCCTTGTCCGAGGCCTGCTCGGCCTTGGCATCGACCTTCTCGATGTGCGTTTCGAGCGCATCGACACGCTTCTCGAGCGTCTCGACGCGACCACGCGTCGCGCAACCGACGCTCGACACCGCGAGCAGCGCGGCGGCGCTCGCCGCGAAGAGGCGCGCCTTGGGATTACGGGTCATGAAGATCTCCTTGTTGAGAAGACGAGCAAACTAGAGGTCGTCTGCGCGGGACGCAAAGGCGTCCGGCGCAGGATGCAACTCGTTCTAGTCGATCGCCACGATGCGAACCGCGAAGTTCAGCGCCTGTCCGGCCAGCGGATGGTTGAAATCGAGGACGACGCCGTCGGCCCGCACTTCGTGGACCCGCACGGGACGCTGATTGCCCTCGGGATCCTCCGCCACCAGCATCGCGCCGACGTGACGCGCCTCCTCGGGGATCGCATCGAGGTCGATTTGATTGAACGCCTCGGGATCGACCGCGCCGTAACCCTGCTCGGCCGGAATGCGGACGCGCTTTTCGTCGTCCACCTCGAGCCCGGCGAGCGCCGCTTCGAGTGCTTCGAGGATTTCGCCGCCGCCTTGCGTGTAGAAGAGCGGCTCCCCGCCGACGTTGGTGTCGGCGGTACTCCCGTCGTCCAGCGTCAGCGTGTATTCGATCGAGACCACACGTCCATGTTCGATCACGATGAGACTCCCTACCTGCGAAGCGCGCAACGTAGCGGCGCGGCCCGCGCTTCGACACCGGTGGGTCGCCAGCAGGGCTCGAGCCGTGGCGCGAGGGGTTGCTCCCGATCTTCACCAGCGCGTAGAGTGAGCGCAATGCGAAGGGGGCCTGATGTCCATCCGCCGTGTTCTGTTCGCTTTGCTCGGATTGGTGTCGATCGCCGGGCTCTATGTCGCCGGCGCCTGGTTCGGATGCTACGGCCGTCACGAAGACGCGGGCGAGCCGACTGCGACGTCGATCCCGGCAACGGTCGTGAGCGAGCGCGCAGCGGCGCAGCGGACCGCCGCCACGGCGCTCTCGGTCGCGCCGCCGGACAAGCAGATCCTGTTCGGCGACCTCCACGTCCACACCACCTTCTCGAGCGACGCGTTCCTCGGTTCGCTGCCGATGTTGCAGGGCGAAGGCGCGCACCCGGTGTCGGATGCCTGCGACTACGCGCGCTTCTGTTCGTCGCTCGATTTCTGGTCGGTGAACGACCACGCCGAGGCGAGCACGCCGCAGCGCTGGACCGAGACCCGGGAAGCGATCCGGCAATGCAATGCCGTCGCCGGTGACGCAGCCAACCCGGATGTCGTCGCCTTCCTCGGTTGGGAATGGAGCCAGGTCGGCGCCACGCCCGAGGAACACTATGGACACAAGAACGTGGTGCTGCGCCAGACCGCCGACGCCGACGTGCCGGCGAGGCCGATCGGCGCGGGGGGACTCGCTACCAATGCGCTCCGCAACGCCGGCAGGCGCGTGCCGCGCATCCTGCCCTTCGCGGATTTCCCGAATCGCCAGCGCTACTGGAACTTCATCACCTTCGTCGAAGAAATCGCCGCGGTGCCGCGCTGCGCGGAAGGCGTTTCGTCGAAGCAGCTTCCCTCCGATTGCTACGAATCCGCCGCGACACCCGCTGATCTGTTTCGCAAGCTCAGTGAGTGGGGCGGCGAGGCAATCGTGATTCCGCACGGAAACACCTGGGGCTTCTATTCGCCGCCCGGCATCTCGTGGGACAAGCAGCTCGTCGGCGCGCAGCACGACCCGTCGCGACAGCGACTGATCGAGGTGATGTCGGGCCACGGCAACTCGGAGGAGTACCGCGACTGGCACGAAATCGTGTATGACGCGAACGGCAAGCCGAGCTGCCCCGAGCCGACGCCCGATTACCTGCCGAGTTGCTGGCGCGCCGGCGAGATCATCGAAGCGCGCTGTCGCGAAGCGGGTCTCGACGCCGGCGAGTGCACGAAGCGCGCGGCGGAGGCGCGCCAGAACTACGCCGACGCGGGCGTCGCCGGTCATCGGTCGGTGCCGGGCGTGCGCGCCGAGGATTGGCTCGACGCCGGCCAGTGTCGCGACTGTTTCCTGCCCGCGTTCAACTCGCGGCCGGGCGGCTCTTCGCAGTACGCGCTCGCGATCACGAACTTCGACGATCCCGCCGCCCCGCGCAACTTCCGCTTCGGCTTCATCGCGTCGAGCGACAACCACACCGCGCGCGCTGGCACGGGATACAAGGAGTTTGCGCGACACGGCAACACCGAGGCGATCGGAACGCCGAGCGCAAAGTGGCGTACGCGCCTCATCGGTGAGGCGGAGCCGGCGGAGCCGCAATCGCGCGCGGTGGATCTCGTCGCGGCGCGTCAGAATCTCAACGTGTTGGAGACCGAACGGCAGGCGTCGTTCTTCCTGACGGGAGGTCTCGCCGCGGTGCACGCGGAAGGCCGCTCGCGCGACGCCGTCTGGAACGCCCTCGAGCGCAAAGAGGTCTATGGGACGAGCGGCGATCGCATTTTGCTCTGGTTCCATCTTCTGAACGCGCCGGCGCGGGCGGGTGGCGTCAGCGCGGTGCCGATGGGCGGCGAGGTGCGCATGGCGACGGCGCCGCGCTTCGAAGTGCGCGCGGTCGGTGCGCAGAAACAGCAGCCTGGCTGCCCGGAGTTCAGCGAGCAGACGCTCACTGCGTCGCGTCTCGAAGCCCTCTGCAAGGGCGAGTGCTTCAACCCGTCCGACGAGCGCAAACTGATCACCCGCATCGAGGTCGTGCGGATCCGCCCACAGGCGCAGCCGGGCGAAGCGGTGGCCAGCTTGATCGACGACCCGTGGCGCGTCTTCCCGTGCGAACCGAGCCAGGCCGGCTGTGTCGTGCAGTTCGAGGATTCCGAGTTCGCGACGGCGCCGCGCTCCGCCAGCTACTACGTACGCGCGATCGAAGAAGCGACGCCCACGGTGAACGCGGCGAACCTGCGCTGCGAGACCGACGCGTCGGGCCGCTGCGTGAAGGTGAATCCCTGCTACGGCGACTACCGCACCCCGGCGAGCGACGACTGCCTCGCCGACAGCGAAGAGCGCGCCTGGTCGTCGCCGATCTACGTCGATCCGCTATGAGGGCGGGATCAGCGTGCTTGCCTGTCTACTTCCGAGCGTTGAGCCCGCTGAGTGTAGATCCCGCTGCGTCCAGGAATCGCGCAGCGAGATCGATCGCGCGAGCGGCCTGCGCGGCGGAGAACGCCTCGGCTGGAGTCCCGCTGTCGAGACCGTTGGGTAGCGGGTCGGAACGTAGAAGAGATCGAGTTCGCGCGCGGCGTCGGTCAGTGCGTCGAGCGTCGCAAGCCGAGGCGAGAGCTTCTCCACGAGAACGCGCACGTTGTGCCGATCACACCGCGAGCGCCCTGATCGTAGTGAACCGCCTTGATCGCCTTCTCAGCCGCGTGCTGCGCGATGAAGCAGGCTGGTGCATGGCGATCGCCCGATGCGAGATCCCGCGCCGAGTCGATCCCGCGCCGCGGCGAGCCAGCGGTCTGCGTTAGCCCGTTCGTCGTTCATGGATCGTCACTCCCTCGCGGGCGATCGCGTCGAACACGTCGAGCTGCCTGCTCATGCCGCGCTCGAACTCCTCGGGTGTGTAGAACAGCAGATCAACGGGAATCAGAATGGCGTCGAGAACACCCGCGAGGAGTTTGCCGCGTTCGAAGCGGGGAAGCTCGGCCTGCACGACGACCACGAGGTCGAGGTCCGAGCAGCCGTCCGCCTCGCCGCGAGCCCAGGATCCGAACACGATCGCACGCTCGGCGCCCGCCGCCTCGAGCGGTCAGCGCAGGCGCTCGGCGAGTTCCACGAGCGTGAAGCGCGCGGGCGCGCGGAGAATGACGACTTCGTCGCTCATTCCGCCGTGAGCTTGTAGCGGATCGGCAGGCGCTTCACGCCGCCGACCAGCGCCGAGGCGAGCCGTTCGACCTTGCCGGCGATCTCGATCTCCGCGATGCGCGGCAACAGGTACTTGTAGGCGATCGCCAACTCGAGTCGCGCGACGTGCGAGCCGAGGCAGAAGTGCTCGCCGACGCCGAAGCCGAGGTGGTGATTCGGATTGCGGTCGACACGGAACACGTCGCCGTCCGGGAAGATCTCCTCGTCGCGATTGGCGGACGGGTAGAACAGCGCGAGTGCGTCGCCCGCCCTGATCGTCTTGCCGCGCAGTTCGAAGTCCACGGTCGCGGTGCGGCCGAAGTGGATCAGCGGACTGACCCAGCGCACGACTTCTTCCACCGCCGCGTCGATCAGTTTCGGATTGCGCACGAGCTTGCGCATCTCGTCCGGGTGCTCGATGAACGCGAGCATGCCGCCGGTGGTTCCGTTGCGCGTGGTCTCGTTGCCGGCCACCACGATGATCAGGCAGAAGGTCAGCACGTCCATCTCCGGGATGCGCTGGCCGTCGACTTCGAGGTGCGCGAAGAGCGAGACGAGATCGTCGCCCGGCTTCTTGCGCTTCTCTTCCACGAGCTTCGCGAAGTAGCCGAACAGTTCCGTCATCGCGGCCATGGCGGATTCCTGCGGCGTCTTGCCGGGCTGCTGGTACTCCGGGTCGCCCGCACCGATGGTGCGGTTGGTCCAGTCGAAGAGCAGATTCCAGTCCGATTCGGGGACGCCGAGCAGCCACGCGATCACCGCGATCGGCAGCGGCGCCGAGACTTCCTTCACGAAGTCGCATTCGCCGTACTCGCCCGGGCCGCTCTTCTGGAGCAACTGGCCGACGATCTGCTTGCCGATGCGCTCGATGTCGGCGTGGATGCTCTTCAGGTAGCGGGGCGTGAAGCGCTTCGAGATGAGCTGCCGGTAGATGCCGTGCTTGGGCGGGTCGAGCTGGATCAGGGTGGGCGGGAAGACGTTGGGCACTTCGGGCTCGTGCGAGAGCACCAGACGCGGGCCATTCAGGAACTTCTCGGGCTGCTTCCCGATCGCCACGATGTCGGCGTGCCTGGTGATCGCCCAGAACGGCATGCCGCGGGTCCGGTCGAACCAGTGGACGGGGTCTTCGCGGCGGAGGCGGGTCCAGACGGGGTGGGGGTAGCCGCGGGCGGCGTAGTGATCTGGGTGGATCAGGTGGAAATCCTCGAACGGGTCCGCTGCGCTGCTCGCCACGGGCGCCTCCTGGTGTTGGGCGGCCCATCATAGACCAACAAGTGGCTCCGAAGATCTTGGCGCCGGAAATCGAGTGGGTTGCCCCACGGGCTTAGTCTGATCAATAATGGGAACCTCGACCATTCCCTGAGAGATTCCTCCGGAGGCCCCCATGTTCCACGTCCGCTTGCGATTCCCCGCGCTGTTCGCCGCATCCGTGCTGGCAGCGTTCTGCTCGGCTCCCGCACAGGCCGGATCCGACGACCACTCCGAACGCGACGCCTATCCCACCGACGTCTGCGTCGCCCACAAGCTCCGTGCGGCGGCCGACTACTGCCGCGAGGCCGTCTGGGCCTGGGATCGCGGCGATCCCTCGCAGTCCGTGGACCGGCGACTCGCCAAGGCGCGCAAGCGGCTGGCGTCGACGTGGGTGAAGGCGGAGGAGCAATCGCTGGCGGCGGGCGTCTCCTGTGGGGAGACCACGGCGACCTCCGCCGAGATGATCAGCGTGCTCGACGCCGGTGCCGAGGATCTCGCGACGGCGATCGCGACCTCCGAAGGAGCCGTACAAGGACGAGGCAACGGCCACGGCCATGAC
>Ga0316604_10001743_pt1 | contig 18269 bp, 14 predicted proteins | sample OWC_soil_day20_C_FD_207650 | JGI IMG/M metagenome (GOLD analysis project Ga0316604, IMG submission 207650) | Wetland soil microbial communities from Old Woman Creek delta, Ohio, United States - OWC_soil_day20_CT | ecosystem: Environmental > Terrestrial > Soil > Wetlands | place: USA: Ohio... | reverse complement strand
TGCCGGATTGTGTAACAATTGTTGCCGATTTTGCTGTACCATTGTTGCTGTTTTTGCTGCAGTATTGTTACCGAATTTGTTGTATTCATTCTTACCGATTTTGCTGCATTATTATTTACCATTTACACAAGGGTTTTTTCATAGTACAATAGTGATTAATATAATTCAAAAAAGTATTAAATTTACTTAGGAAAACGATAACCCAATATATCAATAAAAACCCTCTATACCCAAAACCTTTCCTATAAAACTTTGCATATCAATATGCTATTTAGCTAATCCTTAACCTAAACACACAACCCTATGCTTGAACTAAATACAGAGCGCATTGCACGCTCACTTATCAGTATCCCTGGGCCCAATGGCCAGATTATAAGTTCTGGATTTTTCATTGACCCTAACGGAACCGCTCTAACTTGTTATCACACAATAGCTAAATTATCTTCAATTCAGGTGATAGACTCAGAAGGGAATGAACATTGTGCTATAATGGATAAGTACTATTCATCACCTCAAAATGACATAGCTGTTTTGCGTATCCAAATTCCATCTCCTTCATTCTTACTATTCCCCGATGACAATGATTATTATAATACAGTTTTTACACAGAATGCCCAAAATAACAAAGGCCTTAGTATTAATTTAAAACCCCATAAACAATCAACATCAACCAGGTCCGGTAGATTTAAAGGAATATTGAAGGGGGCCCCGTTGATTATATCAGATTCTATAACTGTTGTAGGGTTGATTAATTCAAAAGGTAATGCCCTATATTTTGAAGACTCTAAACCCCCCAATTTTGAACTTCTCAGAATATCCCTTGCAAATAAGTACCATTTTGTAAAATTTACCGACAAAAAAAGTGAACTAAAAAACCTGTTTAATCTTCAGGTCGCCAGTTCAATCAACAAGCTGATAGACAATGGACAATACCTTCAAAACAGCCATTGTATACGTAAGAATTATGGTTCTATCATAAATGACTTCATTAATGGAGAATATTATATCCTCCCTATATTAGGCGAGGCCGGCATAGGAAAAACTACTTTAATAGCTGCGTCGGTATCAGATTACATAAAAACAAATTATGTGCTATTTCTTTCTGCTCACAATTTTAAATTATCTCCAAAGGCGCTGAAAGATGAAATTAAAAGGGCACTAGGTAAGACACTTGAAGATAACCCACAACCTGATATTACCCTGGATGATTTGATGGAAATTCTTCACCTTAATTATTCTAAATGCCTGATTATAATAGATGGCCTGGATCAAATAAGCCAGCATTCATCTGAAGAGATAACATTGTGGCTGGAGCGCTCATTACTATGGACCAGATCAAAAAGATTGCAAGTTATTATAACAGCAAATAACAGCTTTTGGGAAGCCCACACCAGCCAACTAGATCTTAAATCCGTTTATAAAAAAGAAAAAAAGAAACAACACGGATTACTAATAAAAGGTTTTAGCTCCAAACAAACCCGCCAGGCTATTTCTTTATATAAATTACCAGACTCATTGAATAATATATCAAGATTTAACCATCCATTTTTATTAAGGTTATTATACGAAGTATCAGCTGGAGAGAATATAATAAATACGCCACCAGATGATTATCAGTTACTTTCGGATTACATTGCGTATAAATGCGGTAGAATCTCAAAGATTATAAACACCACACCACAAATAGTAAATTCGCTTTTATTAAATTTAGGAAAGGAACTATCATCCTATAACAATTATTGGTTATCATATGAAGCCTTTGCAAACATTTCACATGATTATCCTGATCTTGAATCAGCCCTCATTCAGGAGAATATTTTCATAAAATCATCAACGGGTTTAAGAATAGCATTTACCTGGATTGGTGATTTCCTTATAAGTGAAACCTTAGATCTCAATGTAAACGAAATAAACTGGCAGTACCAGTTACAGTCGGCAAATGCATTTCCAATAAAAGCAATCCCATGGCTATTTGCCAAACAAACATTTCTTCAACAGGACATTTCTTATGGCCTTAAACAACTGTTATTATACATTACAGCCGATCTTCCGGAAAGAAATATAACAATTGGTATTTTTACAGATATTGTAAAACATATATCTAATCCGGACAAGTATTATTCTATAATTGAAGATTTTATTAAAGCCGGACAAACTGGATTTTTCCCTCCGGATTTGGTTGGCCCACTGGTTTATAATTCTCACCTTTCATTTACAAATCAACTCAGCTCAATAAAAATATCCCTGGCATCCGAGGATTTATCGGATTGGCCTTTAGGTTGTTTTATCGGACATCACTATAATTATTATATAAGTACCTACTTCAGGACAAAAAAACTATCTGCCACTAAAAAAATCCTTTATAAATATTTATTAACTGAACCAGAAAAGACCATGTTAGTTCTGGCACAGTGGTTATACGGGACAAGTGAGATTACTACACCCTCAAATGAAAACGCATATTCAATTTATAAAGTGGCATGTGGTATAATATATCAGTTTCGAAAATTCAACTTCAACCTTTCCTGTGAAATACTTGCAAAATATCCGGATATAGAGGAAAAAGAAGTAGTCTCCATGTGTGAAAGTGCTCTATTTGAAATAGCAGAAAATGATCAATCAGAAACTACTAAACTTATTTTGAAGTGGCATTCGGAAAAGAAACATACAACAGCCCTCCTATGTCTATGTTCTGCATTTTATTGGCAATATGGTTTCCACGACTATAAAAATAAAATCAACCCTATTCTTTTAGACATTGCTAAACATGCCAGCTCTGACATAGACAAGCTAAGTGCAATTCGAATGCTGGTCAATATTCCGGAATATACCACAGAGATGATATATCTAATACTCCAATTTTTGAAAGAAAACAGGATCCAAAAAGACTTTAGTCATGGATTATATGCGTGGGTAGGAGTAGACGAATATTTCTACATCATTGTACCTGAATTGGTATTATATATAAAACAAGGCAGTAATTATGCGATAAGAATTGATTGTATCACCTCTCTTTTTAACTTTAGATGTAATGATCAAAACAAATTGACACTTGCCAGGCATTTAGAAATCCTTATTAATGAGGTTCCTGAGCTGTTATATGAATTTTCTGTACAATTAAAATCGGCACTTGGAGAATTTGATTTCGAATCTGAAGGATATAAAATCCTAATCTCGCTGGTACCACAGGTACTTGAAAAGGAAAATGATAAAGCGAGACTTATTTTGTTTCAATACCTGTGCAATCATGAAGAATGTGTCAAAAAGAAATCTGAGAAATTACGATTAATTAATTGGGCCTTTAACAAATTAACTCATCATGCACTAAGTGAATTATGCCCTATACTTATTAAGAGCTCTATTTATATGGAAGAAGAAAAAATGATTTCTCTGATTAAACCGACGTTAATATGGTCGTTAAAATCATCCAATAATTTGATCAATAACATTCTTGAAGAAAGTTCAGAGAAAAACATACTCTTATTCCATGATTTAATCAATGATAAAGAGCTAAATAGTGTTAATAATTTTTTGAATTAGTTTTTTGAAATGAAATATCAAAGACCTCCGATTAGGTCTTTGATATTTCACCAATGCAACACCTGCATGTGTTATAATAAGGAGACTTAATCAAACTCAAATCCTATCAATTCCCCGATAAATTACCTTTAAAAAAATCATACAACCCATCAATCACCTCTGCATCTCGTTTCTCAATATCCTCCTTTAACCAGTCATTACTATGATAATTACTTAACGTCTGGATAACAGCGATATTAGATTCTTTATATCGTTGCTTCTTCTTCCCAAAATATCCGTTCCCCGCCTGAATATTCAATTTCTTCTCAAATACGATCTTATTTCCCAGCCTGTTCAGGTACAGCTGTGCATCCGTTTCATCCCAGCCATTATAATTTGCATTCTGCCATTTAACAGGGAAGATATGCTCAACATCAAAACCTTTCAAAATCAGGTTCTTTTGTTCAGGATGCAGATAGGCATGTAATAAAAGAAGTCCCTTTGTTAGTTTTGCAGATGACTGCCCCGCTATCTTAACTTTAAATTCATCCTCGATCTTATAATCTGGTTCAAAGGAATTATGATGATGAATAGATATACATGCCTGGTAAATATCATCCTTAATTGCATTCACAGTAGGCGTGTCAATAAACTTAGCAAACATAAATGCAGAGATCTTCTTTAAGAATGGGGCAAACCCATCCACAAAGAAATCTCCTTTATTAGTTATGAAATATACAGAAACAGCATATTTCCAGAATTCATTAGGATAATTAAATAAACAATGAATATACTTCCATGCTTCAGTACTAATATGATATTCAGGAGATTCCTTTTCCACACCTCCATCAGTATTAATGGTATGCCAGAAATCTGCCAGTAGCATAATATCTCCCATCAATGAAGGATCTTTAAGCCTGGCATATGAATCCCTGGAATAAAAATTTCTGAGACCGACTTCTTTTGAACGATCTTTTGCCTTCGCCCTTAAAACATGTGAATAATACCGGAATACATCATCAATAGATATGGAAGCTTCTTTACATGTTGTAGTTAAATCTTTCCAGGTATTGGTAAAATCTTTTCGTTCTACATCCGTAGTAAGATGCTTATAAATCTGCGCCTTAAAAATGTCAGAGTCTGCCAGTGGCAATCCGCGATCATTCAGGGTGGAAAATATAGTTAATGCTGTTTCCTGCCTGTCACACTCGATGGGTAATACAATACATTTTTTGAGAATTGTTAAACAAAAATGTTTCCATTGCATCGGATTTAATGAAGCATACCGGTCACATTGCCGCTTGAAATAGCGGTAATTAACTGAATAATTATCATTCGCCTGCTCAGCAGCGTATCCTGTTTCCAGAATGTCGTGAAACACCTTATTGTCATTTACTGTCGCCACTTCCGATAAAATATGAATTTTTGTTTTATCAGACACTTTTTGTGACAACTCATTGATATCCCAGATACAGGGAGCTAATTGATTCTTCAGGCCGATTACATCTTCATCTTCAATCATATCTTCCAGTTTCCTGTAAAAGGAACGTAACAATAGAAAAAAGGAAGTAATACGTTGTTGCCCGTCAATAATTTCAAAATTTTTATCGTCATTAATAAACGAAACAATGGTACCGAGGAAATAATCAGCCCCGCTTTGGGCTTCAGCCAGAGAAAAGCTTTCAATGTCATTCCACAAGGTTTCACATTTTTCAACGTCCCATTTGTATGGACGCTGATAATCCGGGATAATGAACTTTTTCCCTTGCATATCCCCAAACAATTTGCTGATGGTCTTTTTACTAACGTGTAATTCTGCCATAGATTAATAGGTCGTTTATATTTTTATAATAAATTCATCTGAATATTTATTCCCTGATCTCCAGCAAATCAGAAATCTTTACAGGAGCTTCCATGACTCTCACAGTATCCTTGTATTCCTCTTTAGTCACAGCACTTTGATATATTAAAGACTTTGGAAGATAAACCATCTCTGAAACAATATTCCATTGTTTCAAAGAATCTTTATTATCAGATGACACTTCTGCAATTATTAGTGGAATTACCTCAAAGGGTCTTACTTAACACAAAATTCTTTGCTGGTCTATCCCCTGGTTGTATAAGATTTTGCAGGTGAGCTTTTGCATCCTTCGTCACTAATAATCCACTGAAATCAACGCTAATTATTCCATCAGTGTTCTTAATAACAAAAAAAGACGGACGAGGTCCTCGATCAAGTATTTCCTTCCGTAAGGAAGGTTGAAATCCTAAAAACGTTAATACATCCACATCATTGTTTCTATCAACCCTATATTCTCCCTCCCCCTGCTCTGATACATCAAGTTCCTTGGTGAGCGTTGCTCCTGCCGCATTCCGCTCTGTTAATTTTACTTTCTTACCATTAAAGTCAAAGGTAAACCTTTGCTCTGGTAATGGGGATTGCCATCTACCTGAAATTCCTGCCACATTTACAGAAACTGTCTGCTTTACACTATTAATGCCAAACGCATCAGCCCCAAGACTCCATGGAGTTCCAGAGGGTAAAGCCTTTATTACTGGCAACCACTCACCCAGAGGCTGTCTGGCATACACTTCAAACGCTGGAAAAGATCCATACGTAAAAGAGGCTGTCAACAGGGATAATGCAGGCTGCCATTGCAGATCAAAATTATAATCTATGGACGGACCATTTCCTCCCAGCGGGGTAAGAAGATTTCGACCTTGCACCTGACCAATTACCTGCACGGTACCTTCTGCTACAGCAGGATGTCCAACTACATCCAAATCAACAGATCCCATTTTTTGTTCCAGTACCTTACCCGTTGCACAATCCAATCTGGAAGTTATTGCAGCTGTCGTTCGATTTTGACCTGGTGTAACAGTTCCGGTACCACTTGCTGACAACGAAATCCTAAACCGGGTTTCCAGTCTGGATGTATGCTTAGGATTGTCACTGAATCCTCTGTTATCAGTCACGAAGCAATAATTAGGAATGGCGCCATCTATATTATGTAGGCTAATATAGCTTCCATTACCTCCATCAGGCATTTTAAAGATGAAACCAGCTCCTCCGGCCGCATTTTCCGGATTGGGAATAAAAGCTCTGATCCAGATTTCAACTGACGCTGATTGCGCGTGAAGTAATATGGGGAATGCAATTACAATCAAAAGAATTACACGCTTCATATTCGATATTATCAATTAGACAATAATAAAAAGTTCTTATACAATTCTTTCCTTTCAGCAGGAACATTTTCATAAAAGCCAATATCCAAAAGCTGATTAATCAGCATCTTCTTACAATCCATTAACTGATATAGATTTTCACTAAAAATCATACTCCTTTCCTCTATCACCCATGGAGGAGGTACTGGTAATTTAAATGCCGGGCCATTACCCGCATCAGCATAAAACAGATATAATAATGGATCGTTCGATGCTTTTTCATCGTAGCCAAACCTCAATTTCCCAACTGACCATTCGGAAATTAAGCGATTCATTTCGGTCAGTTTGGACCGGTCCTGCTGCACTTCATAATACAGCTCTGAAAAACGCTGAATACCGGAAGGTGGAATTTTCCCGCTAATTAAATAGGTAGCGAGATTTTTACTAAGTAGTTCATTGCTGTTTACTACATTTATTACATCCTGCAAATTTCCTCCATTCTGAAAAAGTGTATTATCAATATCGGCCATTAAACCCTGACCAGAAAGCAGAACCTGCTGTGCGATTGCATCATTTACTATTTCAAGCAAATTGGCAAAACGCACCTGGGATGCATCAAGATGTCCTTTTAACAATGTCTTCCCTTTTTTTGACAATAAAAATGATAAATCGGTAATCGGTCTGAAAGAAGCATCCTGATTGTTTTGAAGTAAGAAAAAAGGATACAATTTTACAAAATGATTAGTGACCTTTATAATAAAGTCACTGTTAAAATACCTACTCATGACTTCTTCATAATCATAATGCATCGCATCCGGAGATAAATGCCAGGCATCATTCAGCAGCATAAAATCATTATGCTTTGCAGGTATAAGAAATATATTTTTTAGTTTTTGACTACGCGACAAATCCGGATATTTAATGCTCAATAGAATAACAGTTGAATCGAAAGCCTTCCGTTCAGTTTCTGCCAGCTTTCGATGAGTCTGGTATATCATACTGCCTTCATAAAAATCAGATCTGGCAATTTTCAAAAGGTTTTGTTTAGTAGTAATAAAAGAGTTTAAACTTCTTAAAGCCTGCTCATTATTGCCCTTGTCTATATCATACCAGTTATTATAGAAGTTCAATGTCATGGTATCATTTGTATTATTTACTGCTCTTGCTTTCCAGGTAGATACCATATTTTCAATAAGTGGCATTGTATAATATATTTGATACGCGGACATTTCATTATTTAGATCTACCTTTTCCTGAATTACCATAAGCTGACCTGAGATAAATTGTAGCGAGGTCATTACATCTTTGTACATTGTCTGTACAAAAACAGTAAGTTTATCCAGCTTAACTTCTATGCTTTCCAACTTTTTGTCAATATCATCCAGTCTCTCATTCATTTGCTGAAATCCCTGCTGCATAGCTTCCATCATCTGTTCTTCCATAGAAGGACCACCACCGCCAAACAACCCACCTAAACTACCTAAGCAACCTATTAAACCAATTGGATTAGGAGGAATAAGTGAAGTAGCCAAACCTAATGCTACATTAGCATATTTTACAAACTTACCCACATTCGTAGCTACTCCCTTTACACCAAATTTCTCAAGCGTATTTGAAAATGCCTGCACTGTTTCAAGCGTATTGCTGGCCAATGTAACAACGGAACTTAGAGTTGGCTTTTTTAAGACTTCCAGTTGCCCTTTCAGATTATTTAACGCTTCACCTGAAAATATTTTAGAAGCCATCTGCTCATACGATTGAACTTTATCCACAATAGCAATACCATCCTTTAAATAACTACTTACAACACTATTCTGTAGCATATTTTGCGCAAGCAGCAAAGCATGGGCTTCCTGCTTTTCTTTTAATTGTTTTACCTGATCCGGACTTAAATTTTCCAGCTTCCCATTTACTCTTAATACCAGATTAGAAATTTCCTTCTGTACAGAACTTATTTTTACGTTGGTAGCAATAATATTGTTTTGAATTTTTCCAATTTGCTCTGAAACAACAAATTCATTATCACTAAGTACTTTTATCCCTTTTGCCAGATTAGCAAAATATTCTTTGGAAGCATTATTAAGAGTAGTTTGTAATCCGGTAAACTCATAATTTAATTGTCTGGTTATTTCTCTTGATCCTTTGGCGATAATGTTCTCCTTCCCATCTTTAATGATCTTATATGCATTTTCAGTCAATCTGTTTAATAAAATTCTATCAATGCCTTTTGAAATATCCTGTGGAATTACTTTTTCAATATTCTCCTTTAACTGATCAATACTTAGCTGTTTATATTTTACTCCTCTCTTATCCAGAGATGATATAGCAATATCAGACAACATGGCAAGTTGTGCTGTATGTTGCTGCAAATACTGATCGATAGTATCTGCGGCATAATCTCTAATGCTTTCACTCATTACCGGTGCCAGAAGGCGATCCAGGTTCTTCCCACCCGAGCTGTATTTAAATCTGTCCAGACATTCATTACCAAATTGCCGGAGGTTTTCTTTGCTTACGGACAATAGAATGTCATTTATCTTTGATGAAGCCGCCTGTATGTCTTTTTCATATGTTAGCAGATAGAATGATCTACGGGAAGAATCACTAAGAAAATTATTAACTACTTTTGTGTTATCAGAAGTATTCAACCCGCTTAACTTTAGTTCGTGAGCCACCACATTGAACAATTCTCCAGATAATTGGCCTACTTCTAAATCTTTGGACAATTTAGTAACAGACTGAGCATCTGCTGAAATAACGCATCCTGCAAACAAAGAATATTGTACAATCCTTCTGAAAATTCTAGTTAACCTTAATGTATACATATAGGGCAATGTTTTTAGGTCTTATTTCAGAACTGTTTCCTCCATCATTATCAGTTTCAAGGAGGGCTCCCCCACCCTTATTAGGGTTATTAATTGCATTCATAAATGCTGATTCTCTTCCTCCCCGAAGATTTCCGCCCTCCTGATAGTATAGTAGATTAGTTGACTTTGCAATACCATGCTTATGGTTTGGGAAGCCATCTTTTTGCGGTCTGTTTGATGCAAGATTATCAGGTCTCTCACGTTCTTTCCAATCCGGATCCCCCATACCATCCACATCATTTCTACCAAGATCCCTTCCTCTGATAAAAAGCCCTCTGGCATCTGGCAATCTCGAAACGCCTAATAACCCCAATTCAGATTGTTTATCAATATTCTGCCCTTGCAGCAATTCCCAACCTTGATGCAATTTCATAAATTGTTCAGGAGGCAAAACTGAGTAAACGACGTCTCCAAATTTTGCATTATCATCTCTGAAAACCATAGCGCATGTGATTATTATGCTCAACAACAAAATCCCAGTGATGAATATTTTATAAGTAAAATTCAGCAGATCTGATCCCTTTTTCATACATATGTATTTAGGTTATTTAATTTTCACATATAGGTATAAAGCGATGTTACCAGGACGGGTTTCCAGTCCTCCGAAATCTGTAGTAGATTGATCAGTATATCCTCTGATTTCCGTTCTCGCTCTTGCCATTTCAGCATTAGTTTCGCCCTTTGCTAACTGATAACCATGGTGATGAAGTTTAAGGGTATCCGATTGGTAATCCATTATTGTTCTCTCTCTGCCATTCTCAATTTTAAAGGGATCCCCCAGATTGTCGTTTCTGTTAAAAATCATTGAGCGGATGAATAAACCTCTGGCATCTGGCAATTTGCTAAATCCATATCTTCTTAATTCAGATGCTATATCAATATCCTGCCCTGCTAATAGTTCCCAACCAGGGTTGTTAGGCAGGAAAATATCTGGCGCCAATAAGCTATATTTAACATCACCGACACTGCCTGATGGGGTATTATCAATATTTTGTCTAAATCCCATAAAAATCAGAGTAAGTAAAATAAAGCAAAAAGAAGCGATGCTTAATTGGGGTGTATTTTGTCGCATATATCAAATTTTAGCTGTTTTAGGGTATTAGGGAATGGAAAGTAAACTTTGGAATTGACAACAATAATAATCAACTAATGGATAACAGGAAATACCTGGTAGTTTGTATTTTTTTGAAGAGTTAACTGCTTTTACTTATAATGGACAGTATAATTCCGGATTGACCACTTTAAATATGTAAGGTTCCCCGAAAATGGTCCGGTGAGGTTAGAAAAAAATTTCTACCTTAATTACAGGATCTAATTTTACAAAAATCTTCTCCCCCCTATTAGTTCGCATGCCATAGGGATTATTCAAATCTGGTGACCAGTAAACTTCTCTGCGGACATAGTCATGAGATAATTCAGCATAGGCAATCTCTTCTCACCGCTTATGTGTGGCAGTAAACATAACGATAGATGACAGGTGATCATAAAATGCCCCACTTTTTTCCTGCCCAATGATATGAACAGATCGCTTTTCTGCTTTTGCATGTTCCAGAAAAAGCCGGATATTTGATATTGGTTTAGAATACTGCTCTCTTAATGTCAGGAGACACCCTTAATAAATAACTTTTCAGAAACGATGCTCTTATCTGTATGTGCCCAAAGTAACCTGATTGCCGTAAACAGCATCAAATGCTCCATGATTAACATATATGCGGAAGCTACGGAGTCAGGATCACTATCTTCATCCATATCCAGATGAAAACCCAGCATATCTGTCAGAAAAACTTCTTTACCACAATGGGGACATATGAGATACTGATTGTATTGCCATATTTTTGTTTTGCGAGGAAAGGGAGTGCCTAATATTACAATCATGCGAATGATATAATAATAAATCAAAGGCTTCAAGAGATTTGATTCATTAAATTCCTTAATACAAACTTAAATCCGATACCATAAGTTAATAATTCTTAAACAAGAAAGACATGAATTTCTCCAGACCTATCAAAGAATTAACTTCAGATCAGTTACTTGCCCTCTCTGCGAACCCAAATACCGTTATAAAAGGAGCCGCCGGCACTGGAAAAACAATGTTTTGTATCTTGAAAGCCAGACAATTATGCGAAAAAGGTGCTTCTGTTGCAATCATAATTTCAACAATAGCGTTGAAACGCTTTATCCAAAAGGCAATTAATGATCTTCAGATTGTTAATTGCTCTGTATATCATCAATATGAATGGTTTACCAAATCAGAGAATTCATTTGACTTCATTTTAATCGATGAAGTCCAGGATTTTTCTCTCAAATTAGTTAAAAGAATAATGGAACTTTCAAAAAAAGGGGTATATCTATTGGGAGATTCCAGCCAGCAGATATTTGATAAAACATTTTATGATAGTACCACAACCATCCCTGTTGAAGAGATGGCTGCCCAACTAAATTTCCCTATCATTGAGATGAAAAAATCGGTTAGAATCAAAAAAAGTTAAAAGATTTCATGACATCCTGGAACAATGGCGTCCCCATTCCGGAATCTTCAGAAGAAGGTAATGTAAAGCCGAAATTTATAAAATGTACATCTTTAACTCATCAATTACAAACACTTGTACAATTGATTAACGGTATAAAAAAGGAAGATTCTATTGCCATTTTGCTTGAGACAAACGACTCGAAACAGATACATGAATTAAACGAATTACGCCCTGGAATACTTGAGGTTTACGCTCAGTTAAGGTCATCAAACATCAACAATCTAGGTTATAAACATAAAAGAAATGATGCTCTTATATTTCACGATGGAGGTTCTGTGAATATCCTAACTTTTCATAGTGCTAAAGGGTTAGAATTTAATCATGTTATAATACCATTTTTCGAAAGTAATTTTAATAACCTTGGTAATGAATCCAAAATAAACTATGTTGGGTTTACCAGGGCAATAGATTCCTTAACCTTTTTATATACAAATACCGTTTCCCGAAATTTCCCTGTAATAAAGAACCGATCATTATATGATGGAGATGTCAAATACACCGACTATTCCTGGGTTGCAAAACAAAATATTGAGACTTACAATGGATTCGTTGATGTCCTACAAGAGGCTATTGATAATAATGTATATACAAGACAAGAATGTGTTATAGAGCTAAAGAATTGTCAGGAATTGTTAAAGGGAGCCCGTAATAGACTGGAAATGTCCGGATATAATGAACAGGAAATTGCCTGTTTCTTTCGAATAAATAAGATTAAAACATTAAAATAAGGGAAATTTCCAATAAGAGAAATCGGAATAATAGTATTAAAGGAGTTCCACCCGTTAATCTATCTATGTCAACATTCTCGATCGTTTCTTCAAATAAGCATTTTGCAACCCGAACAGCCAATAGTTAGAAAAATTTAACAGCAAAAATGCTACGGTATAGTGAGCTATATACATAACAAATAGTGTTACATATTTTACGTTTCCGCTACTTATATCAAATCATATACACTTACTAACCAATATGTATACTCCGATCATATAATCTGGAAGCTACATTTCAACCAACTCTATGCCGCTCATCAGGAATTTTGACTTCATTAACTTCGGGTTAACTACTCCGTATTTTTTTATCAATAGATTTGAACTGGTATCAACAATTGTCATGTAAAGCCTATATCAGGGGGAGTTTATCTATGTTACAAAAAAAAGATGAAGAACTGCTCAAAGAGATTAGAGAGGGTAACGAGGCAACCTTTGCAGCAGTATACAGCCACTACCAGCCATTGCTTTTAATGGAAGCCTATTATAAGATCCGCTCCATGTCTGAAGCAGAGGATATGGTACAGGAGATTTTTGCTTCCCTCTGGACAAGAAGGAAGGAATTGTCACCGACCATTCCATTGAAGCATTATTTATTCAAAGCCGTACACCTTCAGTACGCTTATAAATGCCGCAAGAGTGAGGTAGCTCGTAAATTTATCCAGCATACGCTCTATGTATCAAGAGAAGCTACTACAAATGCTTTACTGGAAAACAAGGAGATTTACCGTCAGATCCGCGAAGCTATTTCAGCTGTGTCCGCTCCGGCCACACGAAGAGCATTTGAACTGCTATATATAGAAGATAAAAGCCACAAAGAAATTGCGGTCGACATGAACATCCAGCCTCAGGTAGTTAAAAACCAGGTTAGCAGGGCACTCAAAATAATTCGCTCCCACCTTAAAAAAGTAATATGAAAATGTTACTTTGGTAAGCTATTAGCAATTCAGAATTATCATGAGTACAGATTTAGAACTGATTCACCGGTTGGTATTGGAAGAACTGGCAGGTGTGATCAGTGATGAAGACCTTGCTTACCTCAAAAAAACTATCAGGGAGGACCCCGAAGCTTTTAATGTCTGGCTGGAAACAAGAAATTTACTTGATACACCGGATGTAAAAGAGTTCCTGGCGAAACCCCGGCCGGTGGATCTCATTTTAGAAAAAATTCAGAGACGCAAAGGCCCGGGATCCTGGGTATTTTCACTGAGTATAGCAGTGACGTTCATTGCCGGTCTTTGGTTCTTCCATTATTTTTACCCCCCGTCACAGAAAGTGCCGGCAGCCGCGATACCGGTAGTTAGCAGTAAAAGCGTTCGTATTGACCTTCCTGGTAATGGAACTATCGATCTGTCCCAAAATAAGGGAACAGTGAAGGTAAATTCTGTTACACTGCAAAGCTCAGGTGGCGCACTTTCTTACAAAGCGGATAATATTACCGCCAGATTGGCTACACTGACTGTTCCATCAGGAAAGGATTATAAGATAAACCTGAATGATGGTACAGTGGTCTGGCTGAATTCAGCAACTACCCTTCGGTTCCCACTGAATTTTACAGATGGAATGAGAGAGATCTACCTGAAAGGAGAGGCTTATCTGGAGGTAGCAAAAAGCAGTAATCCATTCATTGTACATTTACCAAATGGAACAGTGAAGGTGTTAGGCACCTCTTTTAATGTAAATACATATGATAGCTCAACGATAAAAGTAGCGCTTGTAAGCGGCTCTGTGAAAGTAGAAACGGAGACAGATGCATTACAGTTATACCCTGGACAAGAGCTCTCACTGCAGGAGCAGAAAAAGATGCAGGTACAGCCCTTTGATACAGCGACTTTGTTGAGCTGGCGTCAGGGGCTGTATATTTTTAATAATATGTCGGTGGAGGAGATTGTGAAAGTGATACCGAGGTGGTTTGGGAAGGAAGTGGTGTTTGATAATGTGGCGAGGAAGAAGGCGAGGTTTACGGGAGTAATAAATAGGAATTTGCCTGTGGAAAATTCGTTGGATATATTGAAAGCGACGAATGAATTTGATTTTGAAATTGTAGGAAATTTGGTGCACATAAAATAACCCGATAAATTGAATTTTATTTCGACTCCTTTTTACGGTACCAACAACGACGAGGATAGTACGAAAGTATTATCCCCGTTTTTATTTTCAGGTAGGTTCCCCGCCTGTTGCGCAATATCAAGGAAAACTTCATTTACGCGCGAGGTTCGACCCTGGTCATTTTCTCGGTTATAGAACATTCCTTCAGGGAAGAATAAAAATTGAAGTTGCTGTTTTCCGGTTAAGCTCATGGAGTTAATATAGGAAAGGTAGAAGCCCTTGTTCTTTGTTCTTTGTACTGCTGTTCTTTTGTAATAGCATGTTGCTGGCGGTACAGATACCGGCTATTTGTGTTCGCATCTCATGGGCAAGCATTCCCATAAAGGTCTGCATTGTTTCTGTATCGACAGTGCGACAACATTAGATGAGGTATTTGGCATTAACATAAAAAACAGTTTAGAGAGTTAATAACATAGAAAGGCCATATCCCTTTTAGAGATGAGGGTCATCGGCACTAGTAATTGCGGGAAATGAATTGGGTATTTCTATTAAAGAAGCATGAACGTGGGGAAAACTGGCTAGGCACTAAGGAGGTAAACAAGAATTAGTCAAGATGAATAGACATAATTGCTTGGGGCCGATTTTTTTGTATAAAATGTCTGTGGAGCGATAAAGGGGCAAAACACAATTCTCATAAAACATTGATTTTAGTTTTACAAGTCATTGCCGGTAGCAAAAAATAAATTGGGGATCTGAATACCGTAGCCCATTTGGTTTCTGACGCCATACGTGACACGGATTTACAGCAGCCCACACATCTATTTATGATGCATAAATATAGCATCAATTAATAGACATGGGTATTAACTCTGCTGCCTTGCGTCACGGCGTCAGAAATTGGGCCGCAAGACTCTTCGTTTATACCTTATAAGAAGATTGACTTAATATTCTATTTAAAAATAAAATATTCGCTTTAATAGTTAAATCTGTACAAATATAGTCAAAAGTGAACACAATTGAACATTTTAGTAAATATTAGTGAACACAACTGTACAGACCTTTAGTTAAAATAACGTACAAGTGCATAGAGGAGAAATTCTTGAAAGGGTCGTAAAACAAAGCTCTCTTAGTATTAAGAAAGTAATAGCTCGTATGAATATCAGTCGGACAACCTATTATAATCATATAAATAACAAGGACTTATCAATTGATATAATAGCGAAGTATGGTAGGGTTATAGGATACAATTTTTCATCGGAGTTCCCGGAAATAAAGAGAACAGAAGCCTTTATTAATACCAAAGAACCTAAAACGTTTGAGGAGGCAATGATTGAAAGAAATACTTGGCGTGAGAAATATTATGATGTCCTAGAGAAATATAATACCTGTATGGAGCGACTGAATGGGTTTAATAAGGGTTAATATATACTTCACACCCTCGTAATGAATTAAAAGTATTACCGAATTGTATAGAGTTGTTTATCTCATATTCTTGGGGGCAAAATTATATTACTACTGATCGCCACGTTAAAATGTATGATATTTTGAATTTTAAAGAAACTGTAATTCAGATCTTAGATGATTGCGGAAACTTCCTGAGGAGGAGAGTTCTTTAAAATACCAGAAAGTAATAAGTAATCAATTTTCATATTATATACTTCACTATGAACACGTTAATCCTGGCAGGACCCGATCATTCCCAGCAATATAAAAATTTAGTTTATCATGCCAGCGGTGGTATGGGTACTATATATAAAGCGGAGGATACTATTAATGGTAATATTGTTGCGATTAAAATTATTCAAATAAAATCAAAATCAGAGAAACAACTACTCATTGAAGAATTTAAGATCGCAGAAGCATTATCCCATGAAAATATTATCCGAACTTATTACTATGGAGAATTCACAGATGATACAGGCAGTTTCTTTTACAATACCATGGATTTCTACCAATGGGGCAGCCTAAGAGAAGTGTTACATAACAGAAATGAATTTTTACCAATAGAAACATGTCTTTCTTATTTTAAAGATTTACTTAGCGGTCTCCATGTAGCACATGCACTAATAATTCATCGCGACTTAAAGCCTGAAAACATACTATTAAACGCTAATAACAGATTAATGATTTGTGATTTTGGAATAGCTAAGTATGTAAATATGAAAACTAGGAATCAAACATTTAAAGGCCATGGTACAGAAGAATATGCCTCGCCTGAAGTATGGCAGGGTTTTCCCAATACTAATCTCATGGATATTTATTCCTTAGGAATTGTATTTTTCGAGATTATAACTAATCAACTTCCCTTTCAAACAGATTTTAAACATCATCATTTATATTCTATTCTACCTAAAATATCTGGCTTCAGATCTGATGTGCCATTTTACATTACAGAAATAATCCGCAAAATGACAAACAAAAGACCAGCTGACAGGTATAAAAGTGCAAAGGAAATTCTAGAAGCATTACAGAAAAATGATACTGCTAAACAACTTGAGCAAGAATGCTATATAGCCATGTTTCAGGCGAATGCGCACAATAAAATAAAACAAACTAATGCTGAAATATTAGAGCTGGAGAAAAGAGAAAGTGAATTGCAACAAGCACAGCAAGCACTAACGGTATCAGTGGATAATCTCTTTAACCAATTTACCGATGTTGCTGACAATTTGATTACTGGATTTGCTGATAAATTAATTACATATAAGCCTTATAGAACAGGCAACCCACGTGCAGATGAACTAAGATTAAAGTGTTTCGATTTTACTATAATTGTGTCTTTCTATAATACAGATATCAAGACGTATTTTCAACATCAGCAAAAACAGTATATTGAAAATCAGAAAAGGCATTATGGGTATGTGATGCAACCATATACACCTAGCTATATCGAAATCGACAACGTATCACTTATTGGTAAGGTTAGTATAGTTCCCAGATCAAACCGTGGTTATCATGGATTCAATTTAGTGCTGATAAAAGATACACCTGAAGATATATATAGTCATTGGAAAGTTTGTAAGTTTTTCTATCAACCAGCCTTTAATAACGTGCCAGATAACTTCTATTCGCCAATTGATACCCCATCCTTCTTTGAATTCTATAATTCTGGTCGTCAACAATACAATAATGCCCGACCTATGATATTTAAAGAATTGGAAAAAAATGACATTATTGATCTATTCAATATAATTACTAGCTCTTCTGAAAATATATAGTTAGTCCTTATGCTACTTTTATATTGACTATAATACTCCCCTAAAAACGGACAGTAAGTTTAAGTGGAAAAACATCTTAAATTTACAATATGAACAAGGGAAGAAGAAAGTTCAATGCAGCCTTTAAAGCGAAAGTAGCTATCGAAGCCTTAA
>Ga0316604_10001742_pt1 | contig 18282 bp, 6 predicted proteins | sample OWC_soil_day20_C_FD_207650 | JGI IMG/M metagenome (GOLD analysis project Ga0316604, IMG submission 207650) | Wetland soil microbial communities from Old Woman Creek delta, Ohio, United States - OWC_soil_day20_CT | ecosystem: Environmental > Terrestrial > Soil > Wetlands | place: USA: Ohio... | reverse complement strand
AAAGAGTTTTACGACCGTTGGGTAATGCCGGGCGATGAGACGGTGACAAGAACACCTTCTATACTCGATGCACTGGAGCAAAATGTGATTTACGGCACTTATCCTTATAACAACTATAACTATTCGACCGATAGAGTGGCCAAAGGCGATATGATCCGTCTGAAGACAGTATCCCTCACGTATCAGCTGCCACAGTACCTGATCAGAAAGACCGGGCTGAAAAACCTGTCAGTGACAGGTGCTGCCATCAATCCATGGCTGATTTATTCAGACAGTAAGCTGAGAGGACAGGATCCTGAATTCTTCAACACGGGTGGTGTAGCACAACCTATCCAAAAGCAATTCACACTTTCATTAAAAGTAGGACTCTAAAAAGAAGAAGACTAACATGAAAAATTTTACACGGGTATCATTGATCAGTCTGGGCCTGCTTGCTATGAGTAGCTGCAGTAAATATCTGGACCAATCTCCTGATAGTACCTGGACAGAGTTAAATACACCGCAAAAGGTATCTCAGTTATTAGGCACTGCGTATCCGCAGGCCAACTATATCGTGTTTTGTGAAGCGATGTCTGACAATGCAACAGACAAAGGGGCCGGGGTGATAGAAAGGACAAATGAAGATCCATATTTCTTCAATGATGTCAACGACATCAATCAAGATTCTCCTGAGTGGTACTGGACAGCCTGCTACAAAGCTATTGCTGCCTGCAACAACGCACTCAAGGCATGTGAAAACGCTACTGACACCACCCAGTACCAGGCGCAAAAAGGAGAGGCGCTGGTAGCAAGAGCATATGCACACTTTATGCTGGTGACATTCTTCTCCAGATTCTATAATGCTGCCACAGCAGCTACTGATCCGGGTATTCCGTATGTAACGGAGCCTGAAACGGTGGTATTCAAACAATATGACCGTGGCACGGTTGCCGATGTGTATGATAATATTGAGCGTGATTTACTGGCTGGCATTCCGCTGATCAACGACGAAAAATACGACGTTCCTCATTACCATTTCAATAAATCAGCAGCTTACGCCTTTGCAACCAGGTTCTACCTGTTTAAGAAAGATTATGCAAAGGTGGTGGAGTTTGCCAACAAGACTTTCCCTAACAATGACCTGGCCAGTTACATGCGTCCATGGAATACCACCTACAGAACGATGACGCCATCCGTGCTGTGGGAAACATATTCCCGGGCTACTGAAAAATGTAACCTGCTACTTGTAGAAACGCAGTCACTGTATGGCCGGTATGTAGCGCAGTATCGCTTTGGTATGGACTACGCCATAGAGTCCGTAGCGCTGGGTCGCAATGTAACAGGTGGTAGCTATACATATCCAATATATTACTATGGTACACGCGACTACTTTGTACCAAAGCTGACAGAATACTTCGTGAAGGCATCTGTGAATGCGACTATTGGTGATCCTTATGTGATGGTGCCGCTGTTTACAACAGAAGAAGTATTGTTCAACAGGGCAGAGGCCAATCTTTATTTAGGCAATACGAACGATGTGCTGGATGATCTGAACCTCTTCGCCAGCAAGCGCATTGTGAACTATGATGCTACGACGCATGCGGTGACCATTGCTAAGGCAGAGACCTTCTATAGTACTTCCAGCAGTAGTAATGCTCTGCTGAACACCATCCTTAGTTTCAAGAGAGCGGAGTTTATACAGGAAGGACATCGCTGGTTTGATATACAAAGGTACGGTATCACTGTGAATCACTATGATATCAATGGCGCCAAGACTTCGATAATTGCCGGTGATAACCGCCGCGTATTGCAATTGCCATTGTCGGCCCAAACAGCAGGTCTCGCTTTGAATCCCAGATAACAACCAAAAATATTTCGCATATATGAAACCGTTAAACGCACTCTTTTTCTTCCTGCTGGTGATCGCCCTGGCAGCCTGTTCAAAAGAAAACGATGATCTAAGTGGTGTGCAAGACATCCCCGGCCTGGGTGGCGACACCTGGGTCGAGGATTCTTTAGACAAATGGCTGTATGATTCACTCACTGTTCCTTACAACATAGAGGTGAAGTACAAATGGGACCAGTTTGAATTTGATGTGACCAAAACACTGGTACCACCTAAAGAAGAGGTGGTGATCCCTGCCATGCAGGCAATTATGAAAGTATGGATAGATAATTATATAAAGTATGCCGGAGAACTTTTCTTCAAGAAGTATTCTCCCAAATTTTTCATTCTCTCTGGCAGCGCCAGCTGGAATGACAACGGTACTATCACCCTGGGTACTGCCGAAGGTGGTCGTAAGGTAGTGATGTACCTACTGAATGAATTTCGTACCAAAGAAATGGATGGCTACCAATTAGGTGATACTGCCAATGTGAAGCAGATCTTTCACGTAATAGAGCACGAATTCGGGCATATTCTCCACCAGAATATAATGTACCCAACCGAGTTTAAAAAGATCAGTGTAGGGCTCTATACGGCTAACTGGAACAATATCTACGATTCCGACGCACACCAGGATGGTTTTGTGACGCCGTATGCCATGAGCAGTGAGAATGAGGATTTCGTAGAGATGATCGCCACTATGCTGATAGAAGGAAAAGAAGGATTTGACAGGATTGTAAACAGCGTACAGGATAAGACCAGCGACAACGGCACTACACAGGCACAGGCAGTAGCTGCCCTGCGGCAGAAAGAAGCGATGGTGGTGAATTATTACAAGTCCGCTTACGATGTAGACTTCTACGCTTTGCAGAAAGCAACCAGAGACAGTATTAACGCACTTTTTTATTGATGCTTTATGAGAACAAATTTTTACCTCTATATTTTTTTGACTGCATTATGCTTTGCCGCCTGTAAAAAGGAGGATGATAATGTATTTAAACAATCGCCCGATGAAAGAATTAATGAAGTGCTCAGTACCTACAGTACTACGCTTACCAGTGCCGAATATGGATGGAAGGGGCTTGTGTATCCCTCGGCTATATCCGCGGTACCTTTTAGTTTTTATTTCAAATTCGATACAGCAAATCGTGTACAGATGTATTCTGACTGGGATTCATCCACACTCTCCGTTATGCAGGAGAGCAGTTACAGGTTGAAAGCCCTGCAGCAACCTTGTTTATTATTTGATACCTACAATTATATTCATATACTCTGCGATCCCGACGCTGGTATTAACGGCGGTTATTATGGCGGCGGGTTGCTATCCGATTTTGAGTTCATATTGGATGGCATGAGCACCGACGGTGATACAATTAAACTTACAGGACGTTTGCATGGCAGCAAGGCCGTACTCGTCAAAGCTACCTCCAAAGAGGCACAGGATTATTACGATAGAAAACGGAACTGGGATTTTGATTATTCTTCCCGGTTTCTTACTTATTTTAAAAAGCTTCATACTGGTAAAGGTGACTACGACATCTATATCAACCAGCAGTACAAGAGCATCAAAATCGTAAATGCCAACGTAAAATTCAGTGCCGGTTATTACTTCACACCCACTGGCGTCGCCTTTGACAAACCATTTACCGATGCCGGGGAAACCATTAATGGATTTGAGGATGTCTCCTGGTCAGAAGACAATCAGCTTATGACCCTGAAGGTCAATGGCAGAGTTGTTACTATCAACAGTGATAAAAAACCCTATATCGTAGACAGCACCGCCGGTTCCCGCTGGTACAATGCAGCTATAAACGCGGCTGACTATTACTACTCAGATGCAGGAATTCATGTAGATGGTCAGGATGACTATTACAACTTCAAATCTATATCCGGTTTTGAGTACCTGTTATACTATCCCAATTTCCAGAGTAGTGGATATGACTTTAATGGAATCATGGAAAACAGTTACTACGGACCGGCCTTTAAAGCAAAATTCAGCACCAGCGGCATTACCACATTCACCTATGGCGGCACATGGTATACCATCCCTGATTACAGTAGCACCACCATATCGAATATCGTCACCAAGTTCACAGAAAGCACTGGTTACTACTTTGTACAAACCAGTGACTACAATACCTATGACATGGTGAATGTAAAGGATGCCCGTAGCTGGATCAGCTGGCAATTATTCTAATGCATTAACCCCTAAATAATAGAAAAAGAGAACCCATATGAGAACCAAGCCTGTTTCTGTACGCCTCGGGGCTGTCTTATACCTGTTATTGTTGTTGCTGCCGGCCATTGGTCTGCGTGCACAGACTGATATTACCATCGGTCTGGGCAACGGTAGCAACTCTACGACATCTTATCCATGTCCTATACAAGACTGGTATCAAGCTACCCGGGCCCAATATCTTTATCGAGCCTCTGAATTGACTGCCAAAGGCATGGGCCCTGGTATGATCAATGCCTTGAAATTCAACGCCACATCTGTAGGAAGCGATGTGGACGGTGCCGAAAATTATGCTATTAAAATAGTCGGCACTACGGTGAGTTCATTGTCTGATTCATATTATGAACCCGTAGGTAATAACTTTTACGGACCACTGAATTATATGCCGGTGGTGGGATTGAACTCCTTTACCATTCCTTCAGGTTTCTTCTGGAATGGTACGGACAATATCCTGGTAGAGGTATGTGGCGGCGCGGCTTCCTATACCCATAACCCCGTATTCCCTTACACGACAGGTCTTGCGTTCAATGGGTCCCATACATATTACCAGGATGCGGGTACCAGTCTTTGCGGCACCTCACAGGTGAACTCAGCATCGACGACCCGTCCTGACATTATTTTTAACTGGACTCCTGCCGCTGCATGTACCGGTACTCCCACTGCCGGTACTGCAGCCAGCAGTGCTTCAGCCGTATGTCTGAATGAAAGCTTTACACTTTCACTCACCGGTGTGACGGTTGCTTCCGGTCTGAAATACCAGTGGCAATCTTCTACAGACAATAGCACATGGACAAACATTCCCAATGATACATTGTCATCACTTACTACCACGCAGACTGTGTCTTCATATTACCGCTGCGTGGTTACCTGTACTGCCAGCAGTAATGCGGCGAACTCTACGAGTGTACAGGTCACTAGTCCATCGTTAGTACATGGTACTTTCACTATCAATAAAGCGTTGCCTACAGGTGCAGGTAACTTTGCATCCTTCAATGACGCATACAATTATATCAAGTGCGGTATTGACGGAGCAGTGGTATTTAATGTAGTGGCCAATGCGGCTTCTGCATATAATGAGCAGCTGATTATGACACCGGTACCGGGGGCATCAGCAACGAATACAGTTACCTTCAATGGTAACAATGATACGATCGCTTACCTCAGTACATCGAGCGCAGAAAGAGCTGTGATCAAACTGAATGGTGCAGATTATATCACCTTCAATGACCTGATAATTCAGGCCAAAGGCAGTTCTTCCGGCCAATATGGATTTGGTGTACAATTGCTGAATGATGCAGATTACAATACCATCAACAATTGTAAGATCCTTATTAATACGACTTCTACCTCCTCAGATTTTGCAGGTATCGTCGTAAGTGCATCTGCTACATCAGCTACCGGAACAGGCTCCACCAGCTGTGACAACAATACTTTTAGCAATAATACTGTGACGGGTGGTTACTATAGCATGACGCTGGTAGCCAGCTCGACGGCCTCAAATGCCAGCAATAAGGTGATCAACAACAAGTTCCTGGATTTCTACTATTATGGTATGTATATCTATGGAGCATATAACCTCACATTTGAGAAAAATACGATCAGCCGTCCTTCACGTACTTCTGTGGATAACTTCTATGGTATCTATGTGACGAACCTGAGTACGAAATTAAACATCAATGCAAACAGGATTACTAACCCATTTGGTGGCAACCCCACCAGTACCAGTACCTTCTACGCTATTTATTTTACCAGCGTAGATGCGCTGAATACACTGGAGAACGTGGTGAGCAATAACCTGATCTACAACCTCACAGGTAGTGGTTCTGTTTATGGATTTTACAACAGTTCTTCAGACAACGTATTCTATTATCATAATACCCTCTCACTGGATGGATCTGCTACACCAGGTACCTCTTATGTAACCAGAGGGTTCTACCAGACTACACAGGCAGCAGGTGTTTATCTGAGGGATAACATGATCACCATCAATCGTGGTGGACAGAATATCAAGCATGGTATTTACTTTGGTACCACATCAAGCGACATCGTATCCAATTATAACAATATCTATCTGGCGGCGACAGTTGCCAATGCTTACACCGGTTATTATTCCGCTAACAGGGCGACATTGACTGACTGGCAAACCGCTGCAACTCAGGATGCCAATTCACTGGCTGCGAATCCTATCTATAAGGACAGCACGAATGGTAACTATGCACCAAGCAGTCAGACAGTAAATGACAGAGGCTTCCCTGTAGGTATCGCAGCAGATATCAACAGCACTACCCGTAGTACATCTACACCGGATATGGGCGCCTATGAATTTACACCTGATCCATGTACCGCACCACCAGTACCTGGTACATCGACTGTGAACAAGAATCCGGTATGTGTGGGTACGAATGTAGGTTTAGGTTTGAACGGCAATAGCAATGGTTTAACACAAACCTATCAATGGCAGTACGCTACTACTGCTACAGGACCATGGACAAACCTCGGTACGCCTATCAATTATCCTGATACGGTGATTGTGTCTACGGCCACCTTGTACTATCGTACAGCAGTGACCTGTAGTGGTAATACCGCTTATTCCACACCTGTGTTGCTGACTGTGAACCCTGCATTGCCACCAAATACCTATACGGTAGATAAGAATTCACCGGCCAGCGCTACCAACTATACCAGCTTTGCAGCTGTGAAAACCGCGCTGGAATGTGGTATTACTGGCCCTGTAGTATTCAATGTTGTAGCAGGGCGTACACCTTATGAAGAACAGTTCTCGCTCGACTCTGTAAGAGGTACTTCCGCCATCAATACCATCACCTTCCTGGGTAATGGCAACACGATCCACTATAGCTCCAATACCACCGATGAGCGCGCAGTTATCAAACTGAAGCATACAGACCATATCATCTTCGATAGCCTGAACATCGATGCAACCGGTACAGGTACCTACGGTTATGGTGTACAGTTCATCGATCATGCTGATAGCAATGTGGTAAGACATAGTAACATCGTTACGAATACTACGGATGGTTATAATTCAAACTACGCTGGTATCGTGATCAATGCTTCTGACTCTGATCCGGCTACTACAGGTGCTACCCGTTGTACTGGCAACGTGATTGACAGCAATACTGTGACAGGTGGTTTGTATAGCGTGACAATTGTAGGTGGCAGCAGTGATCCTGTGTATGGAACAACCATCAGAAACAATATTCTGCAGGAATTCTACTACTATGGCCTGTACTTAGAATATACTTCCGGTACACTGTTGAAAGGCAATACCATACAACGACCTACCCGTACAAATGTGAGTTACTACTATGGATTGTATGCTTATGGTGAAAACACGAACCTGAGTGTATTGGAGAACAGGTTCACCAATCCTTTTGGCGGTTCACTGACCTCTACTAATTACTTCTATGGTATTTACTTCAGTAGTGTGTCTTCCAATTCAAATACGCCTATACTGGTAGCTAACAATATCATGTACAAAACTACTGGTGCAGGATACCAGTATGGTTTCTACAACTACAATTCTCCAAATATCAATTACTACCACAATACAATTTCATTGGATAATACAGGTGGTAGCTCTTCTTACTATTCAAGAGGCTACTATCAGTCCAGTACAACCACAGGTATTAATTTCAAGAATAACATTATTACTATCAATAACTCTGGTGCCAACTATAAATATGCAGTTTACCTGTCATCGACCGGTACAGAGTTCTTCGCTGACCACAATGACTACTATGTAGCCGGTGGCGGCAACAATAAATTTATCGGTTACAATAACGGTAACCAGGCTACGCTGGCAGACTGGAGAGGTTCTACCGGTCAGGATGCAGCTACCATCAGTATAGACCCTGTTTATGCGGATGCGCCAAATGGCAACCTGACACCGGTTATCTATCCGCTGGATAATACAGGTATCCCATTAGGTATCACCAACGATATCTTACACAAAACCAGGAGCACGACTACACCTGATATCGGAGCCTATGAAATAGACATCGTACCATGCATGTCTCCGCTGAATCCGGGTACTGCGGTGGTAACGCCAAACAGCAATATCTGTATGGGTACCCAGATCACTCTTGATCTGACAAACAATACACCGGGTGGCCGTATGACTTATCAGTGGCAGGCTTCTTATACAGCTACTGGTCCATGGATCAATGTATCCGATACACTCTATGTATCTCAGTACAAAATGGAGCTGGGTATGCTCAATTACTTCCGTTGTAAGATCGTATGTAGTGGCACCGACAGCGCATTCTCCACAATCGCTACAGTAGCGATGAATGCTCCACTGGTGAAAGGATTATACACCATCAATCCTACAGGTACAGGCAGCCGTAACTTCACCTCCTTCCAACAGGCTGTGACAGCATTGGAATGTGGTATAGCCGGTTGGGTGATCTTCGATGTAGTACCTGGCACTTACAATGAGAAAATCCGCATGCGTAAAATACCAGGTGCTTCAGATACCAGCCGTGTCACTTTCCGTAGTCAGACAGGCGATCCTATATCCGTTACATTGACTACCCCACCAACTTCGGCTGCGAACTATGTGTTGAAACTGGATAGCGCCAGCTATGTGACTTATAAAAACATTACCATTAAAGCGACTGGCTCTACTTATGCAAGAGTGGTTGAACTGGCCGGTAATGCAGCCTACGATAGCTTATTGACCAACATCCTGAGTATGCCGTCTACAACTACCAACAGTACGAATATGGTAGGTGTCTATGCAACCAGCTTTAAAGGAAACAATAATGCCATCGTTGGGAATACCATCCAGAATGGTGCCAGTGGTATTTACTTCTCAGGTACAGGTACGGGTGAATTGGCAACGTCCATCGTGATTGACAGCAACTTTATAGCCGGTGCCTATGTGAATGGTATCTATTCATCTTATGTAGATCATATCGTTATCACCCGTAACAATGTGAACCTGACTACACCGCTGGCCAGCACAGCTTACGGTATCTATAACTACTACGATGACGGTGCGTTCAAGACAAATCATAATATCGTAAACATCAGCAATGCCAGCACTACAACCTATGGTATATACACCTATAGTTGTGATGCATCGCAGGCGGATACTGCGCAGATGGATGGTAACAGGGTGATTGCCACAACAGGAAATACTGGTACCATGTATGGTCTGGGCCACCAGTATTCTACTTACGTGAATAACGTAAACAATGTGATCAACATCGCCACATCAGGGAGCAGTTCTTATGGCCTGTATAGCAGTAGTGATGCAAATAGTGTGTACTATAACAATACTGTTCAGAGTGCCGCTACTTCATCTGCCAACAATATCGCTGCTTACCTGGGTCACGCTTCTGCCGGATACAGCAATGTCTTCTACAGAAATAATATATTCTCGCATACAGGTGGTGGTTATGCCATGTATACAACCAGTGTGGGGTATCACAACAGTGATTACAATACACTGTATACATCTGGTACGAACCTGATCAGAAACACGAATACAGGTGCGAACTATACGACATTGAATGATTTCGTGACAGCTGCTGATCAGGATGTACATTCTATCGTTTACAAACCTGCATTCGAAGCGGGTAATAATAACTTGCTGCCAGATCTGAATAACCCTGAAGTATGGGCGATTCATGGCCGTGGTGTACAGGTGAGAGGTAATGCACATGATTTCAGCGGTGCATACCGTCCACAAACACTGGCAGAAGGTGTACCAGACATGGGGGCGTATGAGTTCCTGCCAGCTGTAGAACCCGTGTTGTTAACACCGGTACCGGCTGCTCCATCTCCGGGTATTACCCAGACATTCATGTTCGGTACAGATACTGTAGCGAAAGTTACCTGGGCTGCTTCAGGTGCAGTGCCTACATCCCTGACGCTGAAACGCTACTCAGGTATCAAGCCGCCAAACCTGACGCCTACACAGGAATTTATGTACTTCTATACCGACGTAGATGCAAGTGGACAGTACAGCAACTTTGACTTCAAACAATACTATGTGCCTTCATGGCAGGGTACATTCACAGATGAAAAAACAATCCACCTGGGTAGAACGAATAATGACTCTGCATGGGTGGTGAATGACAGTAGTAAGGTCGATACTGACTTTAAGACGATCTCTGAAAATCAGTTATCATACCTCGACAGGTATACCGGTCTGAAAGGCAGCGAACCCGATGTGCCAAGCTTCCCAGCTCTGCCGGATAGTTCTAACAGAGGTACCCGTTTCTGGGTAGGCTATGGTCACCAGTACTACATGAATGTGGATAACTCACAGAACATGGTGTTGTACCTGAGTGCACAACAACCTGCACATGTAGTAGTGAAGATCCATGGTACCAGCTACAGAAAAGAATATACAGTACCAGCCAACTCCGTACTGGCATCAGATATCATCCCTAAAGCAGGTTTGAGCGATGCACGTCTGCTTGGCGAAGGATTGTATGAACAAGGTATCAGCATAGAAAGTGACGTGCCTATCGTAGCTTATGCACACATCTATAGTTCTGCCTCTTCCGGTGCAACCATGCTGTTGCCTGTAGGAACTTACGGATATGAATATTATGCGCTCACATCCCGTCAGAACTATAGTTCTACTTCTTATTCCTGGTTCTATATCATCGCAGACAATGATAATACGGTAGTTGAAATTACGCCATCCGTACCTACACTGGCAGGTAAACCAGCCAAGGTTCCATTCACCGTGACACTAAATAAAGGTCAGGTGTACCAGGTACTGGGTGCGATCATGAGTGGATCAGAAGGATATGATCTGTCTGGTAGTAAGGTGAGATCAATCACCAACGCAGCAGGTAAATGTTATCCGGTAGCTGTCTTCTCCGGCAATAGCCGTACGTCCCTGGGTTGTGATGGTTCAATCGGTAGCTCCGGTGATAATGCGATCCAGCAAAACTTCCCGTCACAGGCATGGGGTATGCACTATCTCACAGCGCCTACCAGCAGTTCTGATGATCCTGCTACACTCTCTACGAATATCTTCCGTGTAATGGTGAAAGACTCTGCTACCGTTGTGAAACTGAATAATGTGCCGCTGACAGGTTTGATCAATGGACGCTACTATCAATACCAAAGCAATACCGCTGATTACCTGGAAGCTAATCAACCAATTATGGTAGCTCAGTACATGGCATCAGAAGGTGCTTGTCCGAATACCGGTTCAATGGGTGATCCTGAAATGTTCTATATCAGTCCGCTGGAACAGGGTATCAATGCTGTAGGTTTGTATCGCAATGTATTGGAGGCGATAGATGTCAACTACCTCACCGTGATTATTCCTACAGGTGCTTTATCATCTCTCCTGATTGATAACAGTAACCTCTTCGACTATACTTATGCACATCCTAATAAACCGGGATATTCAGTAGTGGTGAAAAGATGGTCAGCTGCTTCTGCACAGTGTATAGTAACCAGCGACTCTGCCTTTACCGCAGTAACCTATGGTATGGGTAGCGTAGAAAGCTATGGCTTCAATGCCGGTACACTGGTGAGAAATCTGAATGCCACTACCTCCTTTAACAATAATTATGGCTCCAGCAGCAGTTCTAATTATACCTGCGCCGGTACGCCATTCCACTTCACAGCGATGCTGCCAATCAAGCCAGTCTCCATCACATGGGAACTGAGCCAGGTAAGCAATCTGTTGCCTGCAGGCGATGTGACACAAACAAACCCTGTAGCACTGGATAGCATTGTTGCAAATGGAAAGACTTATTATAAATATGACCTGACAGGTGATTACATGTTCACTGCACCAGGTACCTACTACATCCCGATGAAGATGCAGCATCCTGAGATCGAAAGCTGTGACAACACTTCAGAGGTGATCCTCACTATCAAGGTGATCAGGAAACCAGTAGTGGATTATAGTGTGGATTACTCCGGTTGCGTAGCTGATATCGCCGAGCTGACAGGTAGTGTAATCACAGAAAACAATGCAGCCATCAATACCTGGAAATGGAATTTCGCAGATGGTACGACAGCTTCTACACAAAAAGTAACCAGACAGTATCCTGCTGCAGGTACCTATGTTGAAGAACTGCACATCATTACTTCCGAAGGTTGTATCGGTGATACGACAAAAGAAGTAGTAGCGAATGAACCAACTGCAGCGAAACTGGTGACCGATAGCTTCACCGTTTGTTACAACTCATCTGTGACCTTCACAGTGAAAGATCCTGAAACCGGTGTGACCTATAGGTGGTTCAATGCGAAGACGGGTGGTGCCCTGCTGGATACTGGTAATACATTTACCATCAATCCGGTAACAACGCCTGGTATCTACTATGTAGAAGCAATGAAGAATGGTTGTGTAAGCACCTCACGCACACCAGCCACCGTCACTGTACTGCCACAGCTTACAGTACCTGTAGTAGAAGTGGATAGCATCGGTGTAAACACCATCCGCTTCAAATGGAATGCGATACCTGGTGCAACTGGTTACGAAGTAAGTATCGATGGTGGTAATACCTGGACTACACCTTCATCTGGCGCACAGGGTACAGAACATATAGTAACAGGTCTGAAACCGGTGCAGGAAGTAACGCTGATCGTGAAAGTAAAAGGTTGTGAAGACAAGCTCTCCGATCCGGTATCAGCAGTTACACTCACAGATGGTATCTATATTCCAAATGCGTTCTCTCCAAATGGTGACGGTCTGAATGATGTGCTGAAAGTATATGGTGCTGTGATCAGTGAAGTACACTTTATGGTGTTCAACCAGTGGGGTGAGAAGGTCTTTGAATCAAATGACCAGTCAGTAGGCTGGGATGGTTTCTACAAGAGTAAGGCGCAGCCTTCAGGAGTATACATCTATGTGGTAAAACTGAAACTGATAGATGGTAGTGCGGTAGATAGAAAAGGTTCAGTGAACCTGATCAGGTAGGCCTAATAAAATAGTTATCCCATGAAGTATCCTTTTTTAAATTATACTGCTTGCTATTGCTCTCCACCTACGGGTGGGGGCAACAGCCGCAGCATACAGCGCTCCTTGTGGCTCACACTGGTCTCGCTGTTCTTCATAGTATTATCAGGTCATGCACAAAACCTTTCCAATAAAGGAACAGAGTTCTGGACGGCGTATGGTCACCATGAGTTTATGGAACCCGGTTGGACGAACTCGCAGGAGATGGTGTTGTACCTGAGTGCGGAGCAACCTGCTGTAGTCACTGTGTCCGTAGATAGTCTTGGCTGGAGTCGTACTTATTCTATACCCGCCAATACGGTGATTGCGACTGATTTTATACCGAAAGGCGGGACCTACGATGCGCGTTTGTATTCAGTACCACCCAGTTTTGGAGGTACAGGTGGCGAAGGTATCTTCAGGTACAAGGGTATTCATATCGTGAGCAATGTACCCATTGTTGCATATGGACACATATTTGGTTCTGCATCTTCCGGCGCCACTACATTGTTGCCTGTGAATACCTGGGGGTATTATTATGTATCCCTGAATAGCGAGCAGAATTATCTGCCAGACTGTTTCTCCTGGATGTATGTGATCGCGAGCCATGATAGTACGGTGGTGGAAATCACACCTTCTGCACTGACCCGCAACGGCAATCTGGCCAATGTACCTTTTACAGTGACCTTGAATAAGGGACAGATTTATCAGGTAGTAGGCAGTACAAATGGCAGCTCAGGAGTTGAATTAACGGGAACCAAAGTACGCTCTATTGCAAATCCGGGTGATACCTGTTATCCCATTGCTGTATTTTCTGGCAGTAGCCGTACAGCCATTGGTTGTACAGTAGGTACCGGAGGCAGTGGCGACAACAACATGCAGCAGGTTTTCCCTTCGCAGGCATGGGGTAAGCGTTATCTGCTGGCACCCACCAGTACATCTTCCAGTCCTTCCTCTTTTATGACCAACATTTATAAAGTATTGGTGAAGGATCCTACTACGGTGGTGAAAAGGAATGGTGTGGTATTGACTGGTTTGAATGGAAATAGTTTTTACCGTTTTACGAGTGGTACGGCAGATTATATAGAAGCCGATAAACCAGTCATGGTCGCGCAGTTTATGTCATCAGAGGGAGCATGCCCAAACACCTCCGGAGATGGAGATCCGGAAATGGTGTACCTCAGTCCGATAGAACAGGCCATCAAAAATATTGGCTTCTACCGCAATACCAGGGAGAATATTACCACAAATTACCTCACCCTGATCATTCCTACGGCAGGTACGCAAACATTGAAAATAGACGGTTTAAATAATGCGTGGAATTATACCTATGCACATCCTAATCTTCCCGGTTATTCTATAGTCATTAAACGGTGGTCAGCTGCTCAGGCACAATGTCTTGTTTCCAGCGATTCTGCCTTTACTGCAGTAACATATGGTTTAGGCTCTGTGGAAAGCTATGGCTACAATGCGGGTACCATGATCAATAACCTGAATGCAGTGGGTACGATCCACAACCAATATGATACTGCCAATGTAAAGAACGATTTTACCTGTACCAATACACCTGTAGAACTGTCTGTATTACTGGCTTATCATCCTACAAATATGGTGTGGCAAATCAGTCAGCTGGGTAGTTCGATCACACCCAATAATGATGTGGTGATCACTAATCCGGTTAGCGCTGGTCAGGAAATAGTGAATGGCGTACCTTATTACAAATACACCCTGCCGGGTACTTACCAGTTCAGTAATACCGGCACTTACGATATTACGATTACAAACACCAACCCTGAGATTGAAAAATGTGATCACACCGAACAGGTGAAGATCTCTGTGACAGTGAAGAAAAAACCTTCCGCGAAGTTCTCTTATACACATACCGGTTGTACAAAAGACTCCGTCTACTTTGCAGGAGACACAAGCGGAAATGGATACGATGTCAATCGCTGGAAATGGACATTTGCCGGACCAGTATCAGATAGTGGCCAGCATGTGACACATGCTTTTGCAGCGGGTACGCAGAGTGTACAACTGAGTGTAATTACAGAAGAAGGTTGTATTGCCGATACCACTGCATCTATCACCATCTATCCAAGACCTACTGCTGATTTCAATACCAGTGTACAAAATGTATGTGAAGGCAGTGATGTAACGCTTACCGATCAGTCATCCTTTGCTGGTAGCGCACCTATAGTAGGCTGGTACTGGGATGGTGGCAATGGCACTGTCAATAACAACCCGACTGCCGCTGCGCAGCCTGAACATTATGATACATACGGCACTTACAATATCAGGCATATTGTAAAGGTAAGCGACCTCTGTGTGAGCGATACGGTTACAAAATCAGTCACTGTATACGCCAAACCAGTTCCATCCTTTACCTACCCTGACAACTGTCTGGCAGTAGATGGCATCGTACAGTTCACCAGTACGACCACTGTACCTGATGCACAAACACTGAGCTCCTATACATGGGACTTTGGTGATGCAGCGGCTACTCCTGCCAATCCAAACACCAGCACAGATGCAAACCCACAACATACATACACTTCATTTGGTACTTATACGATCAAATACAGTGCGACTACAGCCAATGGTTGTACGAAAGATACGACCGTAACTGCCGTCTTTAAACTGAAACCAAAACTCACTTACACCAGGCTGGATTCTGTATGCGTCAATCTGAAAGGAACAATTGATGTAGCAAAAGCTGCCGTAACCAATGGGGTAACTGGTACAGGAGTGTACAAAGGCCCGGGTACAAGCACTGCCGGGGCATTCAATCCAACGACCGCAGGTGCAGGCACACACACCATCTGGTATGTATTTACTACCAGCAGTGGTTGTATAGATTCTATCTCTACCACTATCAAAGTGAATCCAAAACCAGCTGCTGCGTTTACGGCGGAAGATGTATGTCTGGGAGCACCGGTGGTGATCAGTGATCAATCCACTATCTCAACAGGTAACATCGCTTCCTGGAACTGGAACTTTGGTGATGGTAACAGCGAGAGTCATACTGATAATACAACCTTCAACAAAACATACACTGTCTGGAAGACCTACACTGTGAAACTGGTAGCGGTCAGTGACAATGGTTGCGTCAGTGATACCGCTATCCACACAGTGGCTGTACATCCTAATCCGACTACTGACTTTGCGCTACCTCAGCATATTTGTATGCCGGAAGGGATTGCTGAATTTACTAATAGCACTTCCACGCCTGATAAATCAGCTATGAGCTATCAGTGGAACTTTGGTGATGGCACAGCCACCAGTACGACTGCTTCGCCAACGCATGTTTATCAGCAGGCAGGCAGCTATACGGTGACACTGACCGCTACTACTAAATATGGTTGCAGCAGTAGTAAAGACAAAGTGTTAAGTGCCTTCTTTACCCAACCGGTGGCCCAATTCTCCGTATCGCCTGATACGCTGTGTCAGGGCACCGAAAGCATATTCACTGATCAGAGTACAGATGCCAGTGATAACATCACGTCGTGGAGCTGGACCTTTGGGGATGGCAGTAGTTCTACCAGCCGTAACCCGGTGAAAGAATACACCACGCCAGGTGAATACACCGTACAGCTCACTGTTACTAACGGTGCAGGTTGTATATCCAGCCCTGTAAGCAGTCAGGTAGTGGTATACCTGCAACCCGTGATCGATGCCGGCGATGACTTCGTCGTACCACAGGGTACCCTCATACAATTTAATGCAACGGCCAACGACAGCACCCAACTGGTATTCCGCTGGTCACCTGGTGATGGGCTCTCGTCTGCCAATGTGCTGAACCCCTGGCTGGTAGCAATGGCAGATCAGGTGTACACACTCACCGCTATCGGCAAAGGGAGCTGTGGTGCACAGGACCAGATGAAAGTAAAAGTGCTGAAGCCTGTAAAAATACCGAATGCGTTCTCTCCAAACGGAGATGGGATCAATGATCGCTGGGTGATTACCAACCTCGCTGATTATCCAGGTGCTACTATCGAAGTATTCAACAGGTATGGACAAAGAGTATACTATTCCGTTGGCTACGATACGCCATGGGATGGTATGTGGAATGGCAAGCTGTTGCCGCTGGCGACCTATTACTACATCATCAAACTGAAAAACGGGTTCGCACCTCTCACCGGGTACGTTACGATACTTCAATAAGCAAATATTAACTCGCAATGAAAAATATCATCACCTTCATCCTGCTTTGCCCGCTATTGTTTGTAATGGCTGATAAGGCAAATGCACAATCTGATCCGCATTTCTCCCAGTATTATGTGTATCCCTCATGGCTGAACCCCGCACTGACCGGTGCTTTTGACGGCGATTACCGTGTGTCGGCTATTTACCGTACCCAGTGGGGAAACATCAGCAGTCCGTTTGCTACCTATGGTGTAGCCGCCGACATTACTACCAATAAGCAATTCAATGTTGGCGTCAGTGTATTGAATCAATCCGCTGGTGATGGTGGATATAACTATACGACCGGTTATGCCAGTGCCTCTTATACCGGTGTAAAGCTGGGTGCTAATCAAACACACAGATTGGTATTCGGTATACAGGCCGGTTTGATCCAACGCCGCTTTGATGCTTCCAAACTCACCTTTGGCGACCAGTGGAACCCTGTGACTGGTTATAACCCGGGCACTCCAAGTGCAGAGGTATTAGGCAGAACATCTGCTACCTCATTCGATGCCGGTGCTGGTGTATTGTATTACGATGCGGAGCCAGGCAAAAAGTATAACATCTTCGGTGGTTTCGGAGTGAGTCATCTTACTCGTCCTACCGATCAGTTTAGTGCCAGTGGTGATGCGCGTTTCCCCATGCGCTTTACAGGCCATGCCGGTGTGAAAATAGCGGTCAATGAAACCTTTAGTATCACGCCGAATTTATTATACCTCCATCAGGGTAATGCAGAAGAAAAGATGATAGGTGCATACGGTCAGATGTATGTTACACCGACTGTTGATTTCCTGTTAGGTGTGAACTACCGTTTCAAAGATGCCATTGCTCCTCATGCAGGCTTTACCTATGGCGGCTTTACCCTTAGCGTTAGCTATGATATCAACAATTCCGATCTGGGCAAGATAGCCAGAGGTTCTAACAGCTTCGAGCTCTCGCTGACCTGGATAGGCAGAAAACTCTTTAAAACACCTGAAGTAGAATTTGTGTGCCCACGTCTCTAAAATCTAATAAAGAACCATGAAAAAGATCTTCTTCACAGCAGCACTGTTAGGTGCA
>Ga0316604_10001741_pt1 | contig 18305 bp, 16 predicted proteins | sample OWC_soil_day20_C_FD_207650 | JGI IMG/M metagenome (GOLD analysis project Ga0316604, IMG submission 207650) | Wetland soil microbial communities from Old Woman Creek delta, Ohio, United States - OWC_soil_day20_CT | ecosystem: Environmental > Terrestrial > Soil > Wetlands | place: USA: Ohio... | reverse complement strand
CGCATCGCCGCCATCTGGTTCGCGTCCGCATCTTTTGCTAGATGCGGCAAGGACAAGCGTCTGCAAGGATAAGCGAAAACACTGCAAATGGATAGATGAGGTTCAAGATGGCAAAGGTCGTATTCCTCGGGCTTGGCGTGATGGGCTACCCGATGGCTGGTCACCTCCGGACGCGCGGCGGCCACGAGGTCACGGTCTACAATCGTACGGGCACCAAGGCGGAGGCCTGGGTGAAGGCTTTCGGCGGCAACGCCGCTCCGACGCCGCGCCAGGCAGTCGCGGGCTCCGACTTCGTGTTCGCTTGCGTCGGCAATGACGACGATCTCCGCTCCGTCGTGCTCGGTCCGGATGGCGCCTTTGCTGGCATGAAGGCGGGTGCCATCTTCGTCGACCACACCACCGCTTCGGCCGGTGTTGCCCGCGAATTGCAGGAAAAGGCGGCCAGCCTCGGTGTCGATTTTCTCGACGCGCCCGTGTCCGGCGGTCAGGCCGGCGCCGAGAACGGCGCACTGACGATCATGGTCGGCGGCACCGACGCAAGCTTTGCCGCCGCCGAGCCGGTGATGCGCGCCTATGCCAAGATGACCGTCCACCTCGGGCCGTCGGGCTCGGGACAGCTTGCCAAGATGGTCAACCAGATCTGCATCGCCGGTGTCGTGCAGGGTTTGGCCGAGGCCATCCATTTCGCCAAGTCGGCCGGACTCGACGTCGAGAAGACCATCGCCGCCATTTCCAAGGGCGCCGCTCAGAGCTGGCAGATGGAGAATCGCTGGCAGACCATGACGGCCGGCAAGTTCGAGTTCGGGTTTGCCGTCGACTGGATGCGCAAGGACCTCGGCATCGTCCTCGATGAGGCGCGGCGGACCGGCGCTCGCCTGCCAGTCACTGCCCTCGTCGACCAGTTCTACGCCGACGTCCAGGCGGCGGGCGGCAACCGGTGGGACACATCGAGCCTGATCGCCCGACTGGAAAAGTGATCAACGCGTCGGTAGCGGCAGGGCACAGCTGCCGCCGCCGACCACCTTCGGCATGGGTGCCATTCGCTTTTCGCGGAGCTGGTGCCCGCCATCGGCCGCCGATGCATAGGTCGGGTCCAGAAGAATAGGTCTGTCAGGGCGATAGCCCCCCAAGCCCCAGCGGCCCGATGCTGAAAATCTAGTCGCAAATGACTATCATTTTCAGTTAAGTATTTGAAATGACTTGATTTTGAGGGTGACGGACGATATCGAACCCCCATCGGGGAGTAGCCACCGTCGCTTCAGACGGGATCGCGTCAACATGCTCGCACTCATTGCGTGGCGCGGTCAGCCGAAAGGTCCGGCAAGACCGTGGTGACGCCATCTTCGGGCGAGATGTGACGACGTCATCCGGTATTGCGCTCGACTGGTACTGCCGATGTCTCCGATCTCCATCGTCGTGCTCGCCGTGGGCATGTCCATCGATAGCCTGCTCGCCTCGGTCGGCGGCGGCGCCAGTCTCCGTCGCCAGTGCCGCTTCTGCGACGCGGTGCTGGTTGGCGCGGTGTTCGCCGTTGTGCAGATGATCACGCCGCTCCTTGGCTGGGTCGCAGGTGCCGCGGCCAGTTCCTACGTGGCGAACTTCGACCACTGGCTGGCCTTCGGTCTGCTGACGCTGGTGGGCGGCCGCATGGTTCTGCTCGCCTTCCGTGCCGAGGAGGAGGGGGCCTGCGATGCCAGCTTCATCGGCACGCCGGTGGCGCTGGTGCTGACCGCCGTTGGCACGTCCATCGATGCCATGGCCGTCGGCGTGTCGCTCGCCTTCGTCAAGGCCAACATCATCGTCATCGTGGCGGCGATCGGCGTCACCACCTTTCTGATGTCGGCCGGTGGCGTGCTGATGGGACGGCTGATTGGCAACCGATTCGGCCGCTCCGCCGAAGTGGTCGGCGGCCTGGTGCTGATCGGCCTCGGCTGCCTGATCCTGCGCGAGCATCTCGTGGCCTGACGGTCTCTGGTCATGCCTGACCGCGCTTGAAAATTGTGTCCGAGGCCCTGGTCTTTCACGCTGTCCCGGCGAGCCGCTCGCTGAGCGCAAATCCGGCGAAGGACAGCAGCGACAGACCGGCCACCATCGGCGCCACCACCGGCCAGCCCCAATGGGTTGCCGCGTAGCCGACGAGCGGCGGCCCGATCAGCGATCCGGCCGCGCCAAACTGGGCGAAGACGCCATTCGAGGCGGTGACCAGCGACAACGGCGCGCCGCCTCGACGCAAAAGGACCGGCAGGCGGGTGAAGGCGACGGCAGCGACGAGACCGGAAATGGCGTTGGCAAGGATGACCGCCAGCGCGACGCCGGTGCCCGACAGATACACCGCCAGATCTTGACTGGGAAAGGCCGGGACAAACAGCGCGGCCGGCAGCGCGAGACCGATGGCGACCAGCATCAGCGGGCGCCGAGCTCCGTCGCCGTTGCCGACGAGGCGGGCCGCCGCGAAGCTGCCGGCAATGGTGGCGGCAGACGTCAGGCCGGTGACGGTGCCGGCGGCGGCAATCGACAAGCCCCAGACCTCCGAGAGATAGGCCGGCAGCATGCCGAGAACGCCGACTTCCAGCGTCGTGTAACAGCCAAAGCCGAGGGCGAGTGCCCACACGGCCCGTGGCGGCATGGCGAAGCCGCTCTGCCGGTGTTCGGCCATGGCCGGCAGCCGGAAGGTGCGTGGCAGCGTCACCAGGACGGCCAGCGCCCAGAACGTGAGGATCAGTCGCCAGTCGATCCAGCTGGCGGCGAGGCCGGACAACATCGTGCCCGCGGCGACGCCGACCGGCACGAACGTGCTCCAAAGGGCCAGTGCGGCCGCGCTGTCGCGGCCGGCCGCCATGGCGATCAGGCTCGGCGCCGCGATGACCACCATCAGATAACCGATGCTTTCGACGAGACGGGCCGCATAGAGCAGGGTTGCGTCGGGCGCCGCCGCCGCCGCGATGCCCGCCACTGCAATGAGCAATGACCCGGCCGCCAGCACGCTTCGTCCGGAAAAACGGGCCGCCAGGACGCCGGCAATGCTGCCAAGGCTGGCGCCACCCGCCTCGATCAGCGACACCATCAGCCCGGCGCCGGCCAGCGTCAGGTCGAGATCGCCGCGGATCGCCGGTAGCAGCGCCGCCATCTTGCCGAGTTGCGCAGCGGCCAGCACACCGGCGAGCCAGAGGAGAAATATGGTCGACCAGCGTCCCGTCATCGTCGTCAATCCTTTCGGACGACGGCTAACAGTGCCACCAATCGAGCGCCACGCATGAATTATGCGGGTCGGTCGTAGAACGAGGTGACCAGCCGGCCGGTCGAGCCGTCCGAGAGACGCAACCGCTCCCACAACATCGGGCCAGGGCGGATGGGGATATCGGGATCGTCGTTGGCGCCGGTGTCGAAGGCGAGCGATCCGAGCTGGCCGTCATGCCAGCCGAGGTCGTCGAGCCGGGCTTCCGCCGCCAGAATCTCCTCCGACGCATAAACGAGCAGCGACCGGCCGAGATAGTCCTCGAGATCGACGTGCCAGTCGGCGGCACGGGCCGGCGAAGCGGCGAGCAGCCGGTGGGTGCGGTCGCAGATGAGATGGACCGGGCTCATCGATGTCTCGACGAGCCGCTTCAGCGCCGCATCCTGCGCCGGATCGGGGCGGGCCGCGAAGATCGTCTGCAACGCCCGCGCCTGCTCGATCGTCAGTGGCAAGTTGCCGCTTTCCCAGCGCGACACGGTCGGCTGGGTGACGCCCATCAGGTCGGCGAGATGCGCCTGCTTCATGCCGGCGAGACGGCGCAGGCGCTTGAGCGGAAGGGTGGGAACCATCGCGGATTGCCTCGAGGAACCGGTCGCGGTTGGGCCGAGCAGAGTACGTCGCTCTCTTGGTTCGGGCAAGCCGGCCTCAGCGCCGCCGGAGCACCGTCTGGTAGGCAAGGCCGATCGCCACCAGGACGCCGCCGAGGCCGATGAAGGACAGCGCCCGGAGCGCGCCGGTGAGGCCGGCGGTGTCGATCAGGAACACCTTGGCCACAACGCCGGCCACAATCACTGCCGCCACCGTGCGAATTGTCCGACTCGCGGTGGCAACACCGACGGCGAGCACTGCAAGACCGAGCGCCAGCCACACCGCCGAATAGGCGTAGAGCTCGCCTTCCCGTACCTCGCCCCAGCTGAGATCACCGCTATGCCAGCCGGCGCGCACGGCGAGCGTCGCCCACATGGCAACAAGCAGGCCGCCGACCATGGCGGCGATGGCCATATAGGAGGGTGGGAGATCGGTCCGGCGGCGCGCGACGCCAGCGACCAGCAGGATGAGCAGAGCGGGCGCCAAGTAGCCGACAAGCAGTGTGCCGTCGAAGCTGCCGCCGTCGATCGGCTCGCCCGTGACGGCCGGGTTGGCGGTGATGAGAAGGCCGATGGCCGCCATCACCAGGCCGAGGCCGCCGAAAATGGGCGTTCCCCAGTTCATCACCGGAGAGGGCCGCCGGGCGCCGAGCCAGTTGAGGCCGAGCGAGATCGCCAGCATGACCATGCTGAGAAGGCTCTGTTCGGCGAGGCCCGACACCGGCGTGAACAGGTCGCCGCCGTTCATGGCGTGGTGGATCTCGAGCGTCGCCGTCAGCGCCGCGAAGACGACGGCGAGCGCCTCGAATGCCGGTACCCAACGCGGGTCGCCCGGCGTGCGGCCGAAGCGCCAGGCGGCGTAGGCAAAGGACAGCGTCGGCACGCCGTAGCCGTAGAGCAGCGGGTTGAAGATCATCGTCGTTCCGAGGTCGTCGCCGACGACGCGCGGGTCCCAGACGAAGCGGGCGACCACCACAGCGGCGACCACCAGCGCGGTTGGTCGCAGCGCTGCCACCGGCCGGCGCGTCTCCACCCAGGCGATGGCGGCGACCAGCAGCGACAGCGATACCGTCAACATGCCTTTCTCAAAGGCGATGGCGAGCGCAGCACCAAGGGCGGCGACGCAGCCGATCGCATAGGCGGCGATGGCGCCGTCGCGCCCCTTGGCATCGAAGGGGAGGCGGCGGCCGAGATATTCGGTGACCGAGGCGAGATAGCCGGCAGCGACCAGCGCCGCGATGGCAAAGGCTGGCGACGCCGAGAGATCGCGGCTGGTGCCGAGATAGGCGAAGGTGATGAGGCCGGGCGCTGCGAAGGCGCCGGCCACGGCGAGCTGCGGCCGGCCGCGCGAGGCAATGGCGCCGAAAAGGCCGGTCACCGTCAGTAGCAGTCCGAAGAAGATGCCGATGCCGAGATAGTCGCTACCGGTCGGTGAGGTGAGGAGATCGGCAAAGCCCGGCACGGTTGGCTCGCCTGTCACCGGGTCGATGACGACACCGGCCATCGTCACGTTGAGGAGGCCATAGACGAGCACGGTCGCGACGACGGCCGTCACCGCAAGCCCGCGTGAGGCCGGCCACTCCGAGGCAAGCGCCATCAGCACCAGCGCGAGAGCCGCGACAAGACCGACCGTCACCGCGCCTATGCCGACGTTGGCCGCGAAGACGAGGAGCGGCAACGCGAACAGGCTGAGCACGGCTGTCGCCGTCCGGTCGAAAGGCGCGTCGGCTGTCCGGTCGCGGGGGGCGTGGCTGGTCACGAAGGCCACGCCGGCCAACAGTAGCGACACCAGCCAATGGGCGGCGACCTGGAGCTGGGTTCCGGGACCGTCATAGTCTGAGACGGTGCCGCACAGCAGCAGCGACCACAGGATATTGGCCACCGTGGCCGACACGGCGAGCCAGCGCCATAGCCTCAGGCGCGCCACGCCATAGGTGGTGGCGGTGACGATGGCGAGATAGAGCACCAGCGGCGTCAGCGCCGGCTCGGCGCTCGAAACGAGGATCGGCGTCGTATAGGCGGCGAGGAGCCCAAGCGCCGCCAGCGCCGGCCCGTGACGAAGCGCCAGGATCAGCGTCGCGACGCCGACCGCGCCGAGCGCGACGAAGGCGGCGGTCGGTCCGATCAGTCCGTAGAGGCCATAGGCGGCATAGACCGAGGCGAAAGCCGACACGGCACCGGCCGCGGCGAGCACGCCGGGAATGTAGGCCCGCCGTGCGTCGCCCGACGCCTCGGCGAAACCGGAGCGGCGCAACCATTCGCCACCGCCGATCAGCAGGGCCGCGAAAACGAGGCCGAGGACCACCCGCGCTGCCGGGCCGAGCAACCCGGCCTCGATCGAATAGCGGACGAGGAAGATACCGCCGAGACCGAGCGCCAGCCCCCCGACCCAGACGGCCCAGCGGCTACCGATCTTTTCTTCCAGGGAGACGCGGGCGGCGAGCGGCGGTATTTCTTCGGCCGGTTGCGCGGTGTCGTCGGGAGCCACCGTGTCTTCCGGCGGTTCGGGGGCGTCCTGAGCAGGGGAGGGCGCTTCGACGCGCTCTTCGGTGTTGGATATGTCCGGGGCAACCGTGGCGGCCGGCGCCGCTGCTTCGACCTTGGGCGTCGGTGCGGCGCCGAGGGCCGCTTCCAGCGTCTCGATACGCCGCTGCAGATCACGGGTTCGGCCGAAGGCGATGAGGCCAAACAGCGACCCAATGAGAATGGTCAGGAGAATAAGGGCGGCAAAAAGCAGAAGCTCGTCCATGGCGCGATCGGTTCCCGTTGGGAAATAAGTGATACCCGATGACGCGGTCTTGCGGAATGGCCCCGACGCTCAGCCGTAGTGGCGTTGGCCCGGCCGCTTTCCCCGTCCCGGAGCGCCTTCCTCGATGGGCGGCATCACTTCCATGACCCGCGACGGCGGGAAGGTGATGGTCACCTCGGTGCCCTCGCGCAGCTTCGACTGCAGGTCGAGCGCGCCGCCGTGCATCTGCATCAGCGCCACGCAGATGGGCAGACCGAGGCCGGTGCCCTGTTCGGCGGTCTGGATGGCAAGCGAGCCCTGGCCGAACGCCTCGAGCACGATCGGGATCTCGTTCTCGGGAATGCCGGGGCCGTTGTCGCGCACCGACACGTATTGGCCGCCGCCGGCCGTCCAGCCGAGGCGGATGTGGATCTCGCCGCCGGTCTGGGTGAACTTCACCGCGTTGGACAACAGGTTGAGGATGATCTGGCGCACCGCCCGCTCGTCCGCCCAGATCTTCGGAAGGTCCGCTTCGAAATGCTCGACGATCGTCAGATTCTTGGTCTTGGCCTTGAGCTTCAGCAGGTGGTGGCACTCTTCGGCGAGGAAGGACAGGGTCACCGCCTCCTCGTTGATCTGGTAGCGACCTGCCTCGATGCGCGACAGGTCGAGGATCTCGTTGATCAGCTTGAGAAGATGCTGGCCGGACGTGTGGATGTCGACGGCATATCCCTTGTAGTGCGGATTGCCGACCGGTCCGAACACCTCGTTCATCATGATCTCGGAGAAGCCGAGAATGGCGTTGAGCGGCGTCCTGAGCTCATGGCTCATGGTGGCAAGGAAGCGCGATTTGGCGAGGTTGGCCTCTTCGGCGCGGCGTCGGCTGTCGTCGGAGATCGCCTTGGCCTGTTCCAGTTCGGCGATCAGCGCGTCCTTTTCGACGCGGAATTCCATCATCGTCAGCGTCGCTTCGTAGAGGCGGTAGGCGAGCAGCACGAAGAAGATTTCCGCCAGCATCAGGAAGCCAGCCATCGAGTAGTCGACGAAGCCCTGGCCCATGGCGAGCTTCAGGGCGCCGCTGATGGCGATCGGCAACGTACTCAGCACCACGGCGCGCGGCAGGTTGCTCGCCACCATCGCCAACACGGCGATCCCGGTCAAAAGCGCGCCGAAGGCGAAGGTGCCTGTGCCGCCGAAGCTGGCGCCCGGCAGGAAGAACAGGGCCGAAAAGGTGATGCCGAACAGGGCTTCGGCAATCAGGAACTGCCGTCGCCAGTATTTGAGGCTGATCGTTCCGGCCGGGGTCTGGCTGAAGCGCCGGGCGATCAGGCCGATCAGCGTATGGGCGATGAAGGCGGCGCCGACCCAGACCGCGGCATATTGGAAAGTCATCCAGTAGGCAGCCGTGCCGCCAAGCGCCACGATCAGCAGACCCACCGGCAACCAGCTCGACAGGCGGTTGCGCGCATATTCCAGCAGAATTTCATAGTCGAAAGCCGGCCGCGTGCCGGTGTCCGAGGACAGGCGCTCGCGTACGTCCCTCACCGCGCGTGTCACGTCGCGGCGGCGCATGGAGCGTTGCCTGTTCTGCTCCAGGCGGGCGGTCTGCGACTGGTCCGAGCCCAGGATCATGCTTGATGTCAACTTCCAGCCAAATGGTCCGGTCACACTAAAGCCCGATTTTCCCTAACGGCCGGTTCGCTCGCATGGTTAACAGTGTGTGCGCAGGGGGGAACGAGGATACCGGTATCGATCGGGACTTGACAAAATGGGGAAAAAATTTCTTATTTGTGGTCACATAGGCCGACAAAATAGAAACTCATTTCACGACTGTAGCGGATGCACGATCATGCTGGACCGGCTGGACAAGAAAATTCTCTCGATCCTTCAAGAGGATGCCACCATCCCCGTGGCCGAAGTGGCCAAGCGCGTTGGACTGTCGACAACCCCCTGCTGGCGGCGCATCCAGAAGCTGGAAGAAGATGGCGTTATTCTGCGTCGGGTGGCACTTCTTGCCCCCAAGTCGGTTAACACCAAGGTGACGGTGTTCGTCTCCATCGTCACCAACCAGCATTCGGAGGAATGGCTGCGCCGCTTTGCCGAGCTGATCCGCGAGTTTCCCGAGGTGGTTGAGTTCTACCGGATGAGCGGCCAGGTCGATTATCTGCTGCGCGTCGTGGTGCCGGACATCGAGGCCTATGATGCATTCTACAAGCGCCTGATCGCCAAGATCGAGATTTCCGACGTCTCCTCGGCCTTCGCCATGGAGCAGATCAAGTACACCACGGCGCTGCCGCTGTCCTATATCCAGCTCGACAAGGACAAGCAGGTCTAGCGCCTGCCCGAAATTCTGCTGGGGCGGGCATCTAGCTTCGTGTTCTGCGCTTCCGGTGCTCACGAACGTTTAGTTCGCTCCGCTCCGGTTCTCGAACCCGTCGCCATCTGCCTCGCCCCAGCGAATTTCGACCCAGGCTCTGGGCGGCGGCGAATAACGAAACATGACTACTGGCATGAGGTTTCCTCCACTGGCTGGTTAGGCTATCGTCGTCACCCTGGCTGGTCCGGCCTGAGGTGAGGGCACCCGCATGCAGTATGCCTCCAATCTGATCGATCCCTTTGGCCGGCGCGTCGACTACCTGCGCGTTTCCGTGACGGATCGCTGCGACTTTCGCTGCGTCTACTGCATGTCCAGCGATATGACCTTCCTGCCGCATGGCGACCTGCTGACGCTTGAGGAGCTCGATCGTCTCTGCGCTGCCTTCATCCGGCGTGGCATCCGTCGCATCCGCATCTCTGGCGGCGAACCATTGGTCCGGCGCGGCATCATGTCGCTGTTCCGTTCGCTCAAGACCTACCTCGACGACGGCAGCCTCGATGAGGTGACGTTGACCACCAACGGCTCGCAGCTCAGCCGATACGCCGATGAACTGGCCGATTGTGGCGTCCGCCGCATCAACGTGTCGCTCGACAGCCTCGATGCCGGGAAGTTTCACGCCATCACTCGCACCGGCAGCCTCGACAAGGTGCTCGGCGGCATCGACGCGGCGGTGCGCGCCGGCCTGAAGGTGAAGATCAACGCGGTGGCGCTGAGGGAGGTCAACGAGTTCGAGCTCGGCGACATGCTCGCCTGGGCGCACGGGCGCGGCTTCGACATGACGCTGATCGAAACCATGCCGCTCGGCGAGATCGACGGCGACCGGCTCACCCAATACCTGCCGCTGACCGAGGCGAGGGCCCGCCTTGCCCACCGCTTCACGCTGGACGACACGGATTACCGCACTGGCGGCCCGGCCCGCTACGTCACCGTTCGTGAGACCGGCGGCCGGCTCGGCTTCATCACGCCGATGACCCACAATTTCTGCGAAAGCTGCAATCGCGTGCGCGTCACCTGCACCGGCACCATCTACATGTGTCTCGGCCAGGAGGACCGGCTCGACCTTCGGGCTCCGTTGCGTGCCTCAGAGGGCGACGACCTGCTCGATGCCGCCATTGTCAAAGCGATCGCCCACAAGCCGCGCGGCCACGACTTCGTCATCGACCGCACCGGCGTCCCCTCGGTGAAGGGGCGGCACATGAACACCACCGGCGGGTAGGGCGCCCCGTTTGCAAGGCGCCCCTTTCCCAATCAGCTCTTCAGACCTATGTCGGCCCAGTTGGACACCGCCCAGCGTGGATTGCTGGCGATGTTCTCGACGCTGTCGCGTGCCACGGTGATGAAGCCCCATTCGGCGACGTTGATCAGCGGCAAGTCGGCGGCGACCTTTTTCTGGAAGTCCTTGTAGAGCTCCGTACGGGCGGCGCTGTCCACCGTGGCGGCGGCTGTGTCGATCAGTGCGTCGATCTCGGCACTGGCGTAACCGCCCTGGTTGGAGAAGGGCACGCCGGCTGGTGTGCCGGAGTGGACCAGAATGGTGGTGGAGATGGCCGGATCGCCGCGGAACACCGGCGGTGCCACGGCGAGGTCGAAGTCGTGGTCGGTATAGACGGCCTTCTGATGGGCGGCGGCATCGTTGTTGACGAGCACCGCGTCGATGCCGACGGCGGCGAGCGCCTGCCTGAGATAATCGCCGAACTGCCGCGTCTCGTTGAAGTAGGGGGCCGGCAGCAGCTTCAGCTGGAAGCGGCTGCCATCGGCGCCGCGCTTGTAGCCGGCCTCGTCGAGCAGCGCATTGGCCTTGTCGACGCTGAAGTCATACGTCGGCACGTCGGCGGTGTAGAACTCCGGGGCGTTCTTCGGCACCGGTCCGGTGGCGGTCGCCGCATAGCCGAGGAAGATGGTCTTCACCACGAAGTCCCGGTCGATGGCGTGGGCAATGGCCTGCCGCACCTTGAGATCGGCCAGCTCCTTGCGGCGATGGTTGATCTCGACGACCAACTGGTAGGTCAGCGCCTCATAGCCTTTGGAAATCACCTTGATGCCCGGCACCTTGGAGATGCGGTCGAGGTCGGCGAGGGGCACGGCCGAGAAGGCGGCGAGGTGGACCTCTTCCGCCTCCAGCGCCGCCCCGGCACCGGCCCGGTCGGGCAGCACGCGGAAGACGATCTCGTCCACCGTCGGCTCGCCCGTCTGCCAGTAGGCGTCGTTCTTCGACAGCAGGTAATACTCGCCGGGCTTGTACTCGGTGAACTTGAACGGCCCGGTGCCAATCAGCTTGTCGATGGTCGGCGCGGCCTTGAGGTCGGTGCCGGCGAAGACGTGCTTGGGCAGCACGGCGGTCACCGCCGGCAGCGCGTTGCGGATCAACTGGATCGGCGTCGGCTTTGAGAACTTGAAAACGGCGGTATGCTCGTCCGGCGTGTCGACGGCCGTAAGGTTGGCGAATACCGAGCGTCCCAGGTTCTGCAGCGGCTTCCACACCTCCAGCGCCGAGAAGGCGACGTCTTCAGAGGTGAAGGGCTGGCCATCGTGCCAGACAACGCCCTCGCGCAGCTTGAAGGTGATGGACAGGCCGTCGTCGCTGCCGTCCCAGGACAGCGCCAGGCGCGGGACAAGGCCATTGTCGCCATCATAGGACGCCTCGGCCAGCGGCTCGATCACCTTGCTCGACAGGAAAAACACGCCGTTCGAGGCGACGATGGCCGGATTGAGGTTCTTCGGCTCGCTGTCGGCGGCCACCACGAGGCGGGTCTTTTCCTGCGCCCGGAGACGATTGGTCGAGAGCGCCGTCGAGGCGGCGAGAAGCAGGGAAGCCTTGATGAGGCCACGGCGGGAAAGGATGGCAAAGGTCATGGTAGGCTCCAGCGATAGCTTCGGCGATCGGACCGTCGCGGATGCGATCGTGGTGACACTGTCGATCCGCGAGGTCGGATGTTACAGGGATGAATTTGCTGGCTGCAACGCTCCGGAGAACTATTTTTCGCGCCAGGCCGCTCTGACGCGACATCTCCGGCCGAGAGGGCTGAATTCAGTGTCCTTGACGCGAATTCATTCCTGTCTTGTCCGCCCCGCCATCCCGTCAAACGCGACGCTTTCCATGGCGACGACTTGCCTTTACACCGGGCATACCAACCGGGGCCTTCCATGCAGCCGCACGATTTTTGGCAAACGATCCATCCTGCCGGTACCGAGGCCGAGCCGTTCGCGGACGCCTTTCCGGCCCGCCTTGCCGACGGCCGGCGCCTCCTGCTGCCCATCCGGTCCCTCGCCGACGGCCGGCACGGCCTCGCTTCGCTGATCGTCAATCAGGCGAGCTTTGCGGTGCTGTCGGCGTTGGCCGACGATCTCGCCGCCCGGCTGAGGCCTCTGTCGCCCGACGTGGTGGTCGGCCTGCCGACGCTGGGGCTGACGCTGGCCGCCGCCGTGGCTGAGCGGCTCGGTCATTCCCGCTACGTCCCCTGCGGCACGTCGCGCAAGTTCTGGTATGTCGAGGAGTTGTCGGTGCCGATGAGCTCGGTGACGACCCATCATCTGAAGCGCCTTTATATCGATCCGCGCATGCTGCCGCTTCTTGAGGGCCGGCGGGTGGCGCTTGTCGACGACGTCATATCCTCGGGCACCTCCATCGTTGCCGGATTGCGGCTGATGGCGGCCATCGGCGTCGAGCCGGTGGCGGTCGGCGCCGCCATGCTGCAGACCGAACGCTGGCGGCCGGCACTCGCCGACCTGTCGACGGTGTGGCCCGACCGGGTCGTCGGATCGTTTTCGACGCCGCTTCTCGAACGCACCACAGGCGGCTGGATCGTCGCCGATTAGCTCGCGGACATTGGAACAGTCGGGACCTCTTCAAAAAAAGAGGGGCAGGTACGGAATAAAACGTAGTGGGCGGTGTTGTTGTCTTTGGGAGCGGCGGACATTCGCGCTCCCGAGGAGGGATACCCCATGAACCGATTGATCATTTCCGCGCTGCTGGCTGGCAGCTTCGCCATTCCCGCCTTGGCTCCGGCTCTTGCCGAAGACTATGCCTCGGGTGCCATCAAGACGATGGACAGCGCCAAGGGCGAGATCCTGACCGACGCCAAGGGCATGGCGCTCTACACCTTCGACAAGGATGCCGCGGGCGTCTCCAACTGCTATGAAGGCTGCGCGGTGAAATGGCCGCCGGTGACGGCAGCGGCCGGCGCCAAGGCGGCTGACGATTTCTCGCTGGTAGCTCGCAAGGATGGCGCCCAGCAGTGGGCGTTCAAGGGCATGCCGCTCTACCTCTGGCAGGGCGACAAGAAGCCGGGCGACGTCACCGGCGATGGCATGGGCGGTGTCTGGCACCTCGCCAAGGAGTAAACTCGGGCATGCCGGGCTTCCTGGACGATATCGAGGCTCTGATGCCCGCCCTGCGCCGCTACGCGCGGGCGCTGACCGGCAATGCCGATCGGGCCGACGATCTCGTCCAGGATTGCCTCGAGCGGGCCATCGCCAAACAGAGCCTGTGGCGGCCGGTTGGCCCGATCCGCCCCTGGCTGTTCAAGATCATGATCAACCTGCACCGCAACGACTGGCGGCGCCGACGCGGCTCGCCCGAACCCGAGGCGCTCGACACCCTGTCTTTCGAGCCGGCGAGCCCGGCACCGCAGGGCGCGCGTCTGGCGCTGGCCGAGACGGCGGCGGCGCTCGACCGCCTGCCGGTCGAGCAGCGCGAGGCGCTGCTGCTGGTGGTGCTCGACGGCATGAGCTACGCCGAGGCGGCCGGCGCGCTTGACATCCCCACGGGCACGCTGATGTCGCGGATCGGCCGGGCGCGCGAGGCACTGCGCGCCATGGTCGACGGAACGGGGCCTAAACTGAGATCGGTGAAATGAGCGACAGACAGACCATCACCGAGGCCGACCTCAACGCCTATGTCGACGACGAGCTGGAACCGGCGCGGCGGGCAGCGGTGGAGGCTCATCTCGCCGACAGCCCTGGCGACCGCGAGCGTGTCGCCGCATGGCGGCAGCAAGCCGCCTCGCTGAGGGCCCTTTACGACCACGTCGCCGATGAAGCGGTGCCGACCCGCCTGTCGCCACGCCGGATTGTTGCCGAGCGGCGGCAAGGCTTTCGCCGCACGGCCACGAGCGTGGCTGCGGCACTGGCGCTCGTCATCCTTGGTGGCACGGGTGGCTGGATCGGCCACGGCCTCGCCACGCCCGGCATCGCCGAAACGACGCTGATCCGCGAGGCGGAGGCGGCGCACGCCCTCTATACGCCGGAGGTGCGACATCCGGTGGAAGTTGGCCGCGAGGAAGGCGTCCACCTGTCGAAGTGGCTTTCCAAGCGGCTGGACCGCACCCTGGTCATCCCCGACCTGGCGTCCGAAGGTTTCTCGCTGGTTGGCGGCCGTCTGTTGCCGGCGGCAACCAGCGCCGCGGCCCTCCTCATGTACGAGAATGGCGACGGCGCGCGCATTACGCTCTACGTCGTGCCTCATTCGGGTGACGAGACGGCCATGCGGATCAGTTCGACCGGCCGGCTGACGGCGGTGTCCTGGCAAGCCGAGGCGCTGGGCTGCGTGTTGGTTGGCAACCTGCCACGCGAGACGTTGCTGGAACTGGCCAAGGCAAGCTATGGCAGCCTCGAACCCGGCTCGGACATCTGACCATGAGCGGGCGATATCCGCCTGTGCCTACAATCTTGGGTCTTCCGACGGCTTACGGCTGCGCAGCTCGCGCATGGCCTTCATCCGTGGCGCGATGCCGAGCGCGACGGGGACCGCGATGATGAAGGTGATGCCGACCACCCAGGGGATCAGTACATCGGCCTGCTCCTTCAACGGCGTCGCCAGCACGACGACCATGCCAATACCGAACAGGACGGCCTGAACCATCATGTAGATCAGCAGTGTGATCAGGATTTTCGTTCTCATCGTCGTCTCCTCGAAGGTCTCCTCAAGCTTCAACGCACGGACCAGCCGTTTGGTTGCGCGTACTCTGCGAGGAAGCGAAGTGGCGACGGCCGAAAGTCTTCACTTATCCTGCGGGCCGGGTTCTGACAGCTCACCCTGCTGAGAATAAGTCCATGTATCTGATGTATTACAGGTTCTCCGTGATCAAGACTTCGATCCGGATCTTCTCCTGAGAGGCGAGAATTTCGCGCCGATCCCGACGGGCTCTGAGGATGCGTATGGCACTGCGCACCAAATGACCGGGGTCCTGGGTAATTAGGGCGTCGACCTGATGGGAGCGCAAGGCAGCCTCCGTGAAGGGGGTGCGCTCGTGAGCGATGATCACCGGCTTGTCCTTGGCGAAAACCTCGGTGACCACCTCAAGGGGGACGCGCGCCTCGGAACTGACGATGTAGACACCGGCGATACTGTGCTGGCTGGAAAAGCTGTTGCGGATGATGCGCGCCGTGCGCTCGGCGTCGCCGTAGGTTTCCAGGGATGGCAGCACCGTCAGATGCGGGTAGTCGATATTGATGATCTCATCGAAGCCCAGTCGCCGCTCGAGGCTGTCGCGGGCAAGCATCGTCTCGGCGATGATCAGGATGGTTCCGGCCGAGCGCTCCAGAAAGCGACCCATCAGCCGTCCCGCCGTGGCCCCGGCGGCATGGTTGTCGATGCCGACAAAATCATCGTGGCCGCTGGTGATCTGCCCGGCGATGAAACTGACCGTATCGATGCCTTTCTCGATCAGCCGAGCCTTGGCATCGCGCACCTGGGGCGATTCAGGCGCCATGATGGCCACGCCGTCCACCTGATCCAGATCGAGCGAGCCGAGCGCGTGGGCGATTTGGTGCGGATCGCTTTCATGGATGTGCATGACATCGGCGTGGACCATCTCCGCCGCGAAGATCTGATTGGCCTCGTCGATGCGCGCGATCAATCCGGCAAGAAACGCGTCGCCGGTTCGCGGCAGCAAGAACAGGAAGCGATAGCTTTTCCCCCGGGCCAGGTTTGCCGCGACCACGTTGCGAATGAACCCAAGCTTTTGAATGGCTTGGTTCACTTTGGCAATGGTGTCCTGGCGCACGCCGGGCCGGTCGTTCAGGACCCTGTCCACCGTTGCGAGGCTCACCCCCGCCTCGATCGCCAAATCCTTTGTTGTCGGTCGCATCTGAGGTCCCGCTGTGTTCATTTGTTTCTTTTCATTGAAATTTCGGTCGAACGCAACCGATTTGAGGCACGTACCTAAAAATGAGCTTGCCATGAAGTACGTACCTCAAGTATGGTCTTTCCCGTAAGCGCTATGGCGAGGAGGCCATCGCTTGCAATCGGGGAGGACCAACCACATGAACGCGAAACAGATGTTGACGCCGGCCTTGCTGGCCGCCGCGGTAACCGTCGCCATGGGCACCGGCGCGGCGCAGGCCACGGACCTGACGCTGTGCTGGGCGGCCTGGGATCCGGCCAATGCGCTGGTAGAGCTCAGCAAGGAATACGAGGCCCAGTCTGGCAACACCATGCATTTCGAATTCGTGCCGTGGACCAGCTTTGCCGACCGCATGTTGAACGAGCTGAATTCGGGCGGCAAACTGTGCGACCTGATGATCGGCGACAGCCAGTGGATCGGTGGCGCCGCGGAAAACGGCCAGTATATCAAGCTCAACGACTTCTTCGACGCCAACAAGATCAAGATGGACGACTTCATCCCGGCGACGGTGGTGGGGTATTCCGAATGGCCCAAGAACACGCCGAACTATTGGGCGCTTCCCGCCTTCGGCGATGTGGTCGGCTGGACCTATCGCAAGGACTGGTTCGCACGTCCGGAACTGAAGGCCGAGTTCACGGCGAAATACGGCCATGACCTGGCCGCGCCGGCCACTTTCGACGAACTGAAGCAGATCGCCGAATTCTTCCAGAACCGCGACATCGACGGCAAGAAAGTTTATGGCGCATCGATCTATACCGAGCGCGGCTCTGAAGGCATCACCATGGGCGCCATGGATGTCCTCTATAGCTATGGCTTCAAATACGACAACCCGGACAAGCCGTACGACATGGAAGGCTTTGTGAACTCCGCCAATGCGATCAAGGGGCTGGAGTTTTACAAGTCGCTCTACGATTGCTGCGTGCCGCCGGGGTCATCGAATGGCTACATGACCGAAGGCGTGGACGCCTTCAAGTCGGGCCAGGTTGCCATGCAGATGAACTTCGCCTTCACCTGGCCGGGCTTCAACACCGATGCCAACGTCGGCGGTGACCGCACCGGCTATTTCGCCAATCCGGCCGGACCGAATGGCGACAAGTTCGCGCAGCTCGGCGGGCAGGGCATTTCGGTTGTCGCGGCCTCGGACAAGCAGGATGCGGCGCTGTCTTACATCAAGTGGTTCGCACAACCCGCCGTGCAGGCCAAGTGGTGGAAACTGGGTGGTTATTCGGCGCTCCGCGCCGTGGTGGAAGACCCTGGCTTTGCCACCAGCCAGCCCTATGCCCAGACCTTCCTGGACAGCATGGCGATCGTGAAAGACTTCTGGGCAGAACCCAGCTACGCGACATTGCTGCAATCCTCGCAAAAGTGGTTCCACGACTACGTGGTGGCCGGCAACGGTACCGCAAAGCAAGCCCTCGACGGCCTGGTCGCCGATTGGCACGCCACCTTCGAGGAAGAAGGCAAGTACTGACCTCATTGCCACCCGCCCCGGACAGGCAGCGGGTGGCATGTCCACGAGGCTTGTGCGGCCCGGATCGAGTCCGCACCGATGGCTCGCCGCTCCAGGAAAGCAAAACCATGTCTGATCATCTCGCTCAACGCGTCGCGTCAGCCACGCCACCCAAACTTGCGCGCCGAATCCGGGGTGTTTCTGACAGGACAATCGCCTGGCTGTTCGTGACGCCGACCATTTTGCTGCTGCTGGCGGTGAATATCTTTCCGCTGATCTGGACGATCCGCCTGAGCCTGACGAATTTCCGTACCAATCGACCGAATAACCCGGTCGAGTTCGTCGGTATCGAGAACTACCGCAAGATCCTGACCAATCCCGATACCTGGGCATCCTTGCAAGCGACCGCCCACTTCCTGATCTGGACCATCGTGCTGCAGGTCGTGATCGGCTTTACGCTGGCCTATCTCATCAACAAGAAGTTCCGCGGCAACGATCTTTGGACCACGCTGATCGTGCTGCCGATGATGCTGTCGCCCGCGGTCGTCGGCAACTTCTGGACCTTCCTGTATCAGCCGCAGATCGGATTGTTCAATTATTTCATAGAGTTCATATCCGGCGTCGACCCTGCCAGCTTCTCCATGATCGGTGACGTCTCCCTGGCACCGTGGACCATCGTCCTCGTCGACACCTGGATGTGGACGCCTTTCGTGATGCTGATCTGCCTGGCCGGCCTCAGGTCCATTCCTCCCAGCATCTACGAAGCCGCCGAATGCGATCGCGCCAGCAAGTGGCGGCAGTTCT